>WNGD01000598.1_pt1 | contig 40633 bp, 41 predicted proteins | sample 5400671 | NCBI WGS metagenome assembly WNGD01 (sample SAMN13153369, study PRJNA577476) | soil metagenome | isolation source: 40 cm soil or saprolite under grassland replicate 2 | place: USA:California | collected 2016-06-15 | reverse complement strand
TGGGTCCAATTCTACAATGCGATCCGGCCTCATGAGAGCCTGGAGTATCGTTCGCCTGATCAATTTGCCCAGGAGCACGGCTTGCCCGCTGTTCCTTCTATTACCGTGTTTTGATGTCTAGGATTTTGGAGACTTGACAATACATGAAATGCTCTCATACGTGGATGAAAAGGAAGTACCCGGCACGAGATTGCGACTTTTATCACTGTAACACTCTTATCCGTTAAAGTAAATTTGAGATACGAACAAATCTCTATCACGCCGATGAAATACTGGAGTTATAAAAAAGCGTTCGATGATGAAGAAAGAGAGAACACAATGACAGAGCAAACAGTACGCTGGAATACAGAGGCAGAGACGGTTCTTGATGTGCGACCGGACCTTGAAAACGGTGGTGAACCGTTTATTCGCATCATGGAGACGGTTTCCACCATTCAACCAGGCGAGACACTGGTGATCATTGCGCCATTTGAGCTGGTTCTGCTCTATGATGTTCTCGGGGCACGCGGCTTCACGCATGAAACGGTTATGGTCGCAGCAGATGAGTGGGTGGTACGGTTTGTTCTTCAATGAGTGAGCATAATGAGAGGAGGCAAGATCCATATGAAACCGCATGAGCGAACACTGGGGTGGCATGAACCCACAAGGAGGAAGCCCGTGTATGCGCAAGATTCGAGAGATCAGTGAAGATGAGATGATCGCCATTTTTCTGCAAACGGAGTTTCACTCGTCACGTTTCCACCAGGCCATTGGAGAACTGATGCAACAGGAAGGAATTGATCCCCATGTGGTTGAAGCGCCCGACTGCTACAATGTCCACGAAAACGTGCTCAGGCGGGCTCTGCTGGGAGTCTATCGCGGCTATGGCAGAAATGCAGACTATTTCCAGGGGTTTCCTGCTGATGTGCGCTGGGAATGGGTTATCCTGACCAGAAAAGAACTGGAACAGGTCCGCTACATTGAGTATGATTACTGGGTCGAACTCTCCGGTGGCACACGCATGGCGATCGATGGGGCCAGGAATGCCCTGGCAGGAAAGGTGGTTTTTAGTGTGAGCAGTGATGGGCTGGTCTATATGGCGAATCAGTTGCGGCAAGGGGCTCAATTTCCTCCACTCATCCTCGTGACAAAGAATGTCGATGCGTATCTTGTGGTCATGGAAGGACATGTGCGGCTGACGGCGTACCTGATCGTACCTGAATATATCCCATCCGAACTTGAAGTGATTCTCGGCACATCTCCGCAAATCACCAATTGGGGCTGCTATTGATTTCCCGTGCAAGCTTTTTTGCAACACTATTCTCACTGCCACTTTCCAGCGAGCCGATCGACGTGCTCGCTGACAAACTCCCGGGCTAGAGGCCGCGTCGAAGGTATCTTCATTGCTTATACGCCAGACAATTCAGCGCGCTATTTGCATCGAATTGCTTGTTACAAACGCTACATCCTGATCGTTACAGTTGGACTGTAGCATTTATTGTATTCCAGATCCCTTTAATCACGCTAAAAATCTCTTCTCGGACGATCAAACTTATCCATCAGGGAATAATCGCCGACGGACAGAACTGTGCCAGGGTGCACTGGGGGCAGCGCGGATTACGAGCAACGCAGATAGCGCGGCCATGATAGATCATTCTGTGAGCGGTTGGCAGCCATTCTCCGCTCGGGACGATGCGCATCAGGTCCTGCTCGACGCGCACGGGGTCCTCCTGCTGCGTCCAGCCGAAGCGGCGCGCCAGACGACCAACGTGTGTATCGACGATAAAGCCCACGCTAATGCCGAACGCGTTGCCCAGAATCACATTGGCCGTCTTGCGCGCCACACCCGGCAGCTTGACCAGCTCCTCCATCGTGCGCGGGACCTCGCCATTGTAGTGGGCGAGCAGGTACTGGCAAGCGGCGCGAATATTCTTCGCCTTGTTGCGGTAAAAGCCCGTTGGCTTGATATCCTGCTCGAACTCTTCCAGGCTCACGTTTGCATAATCCTCGGCGCTATGGTACTTCTGGAAGAGATTTTTCGTGACGGCGTTGACCCGCTCATCGGTGCATTGCGCGGCGAGCTGCGTTGCCACGAACAGCTCCAGCGGCGTTGTGAAGTTGAGATCATACCTTGCGTTCGGATAGAGCACGGCCAGTTCTGCGATTATCGCGCTCACCTGCTCCTGTGATCCCGGCTGCGGCCCCGTATATGCTTGCGTCATATCATTTCTCTCCTGCTCTCTAGCGATCGATTCTGTTGTTCTCAGGTGAGTCTAACGAATTTCGCAGGATACGGCAAGCCCCTCTCGTATCCTGCTCACCTGTGATGGCTCTGTGAGCATGAGATGCACTCTGGTGATGTCCTCGTGATGTCCGCGCATTAGACTTTATTCTGGAAAGGTCTGTCACGGATGATGATAGGTATGACGAGGTGACGCTCGGAGACTGAATGTCTCGTCCTATCATAGGGAGGGAGATCATGAAACAGAAACACACTGATTACCAGGTGGTCCCGTATCCGAAGCTCCGGCGTGCCCTGGCTCTCACGCTTCATTCAGCTCAGCGCACGCCCATGATTCATGGCTTGACCGAAGTCGATGTCACCGGAGCGCGCACATTTCTGCGGGACCATAAAGAGAAAACTGGGGAGCCCCTCTCGTTCACGGCGTTCATCGTCACCTGTCTGGCACATGCGGTCGATGAGAACAAATCCGTACAGGCGTGTCGCAAAGGCAGGAAGCATCTCGTCGTGTTTGATGAGGTGGACGTGGCAATCCCTATTGAGCGTGACATGGGCGGGCAAAAGCAACCCATCGTCTACATCATCCGAGCCGCCAATACGAAGACCTTTCGTGAGATTCATCACGAGATCAGGGCAGCCCAGGTGAAAGCAGTGGAGCAGGCCTGGGAGGGCCTCAAGGGATTTGGATTCCTGCCATTGGAACTCTTCAGAGTCGTCTGGCCGATCCTCTGGTGGCTGCTGAGAAGGTCTCCCCAGATGCAGAAGAAGTACGGCGGGACGGTGGGCCTCACGGCGATTGGCATGTTTGGCAAAGGCGCTGGTTGGGGCATCCCCATTGCCTACCATACCCAGATCACCCTGGGTGGCATCACTGAGAAACCAGGCGTCGTTGACGGGCAGATCGCCATCCGCGACTATCTCTGTATGACGCTGAGCTTCGATCACAACATTATCGATGGTGCTCCGGCGGCGCGCTTCACCCAACGGCTAAAAGACCTGATTGAGAGCGGTTATGGTCTCGACGACTCCACGGTCGAGAAGGAGGGTCCCCTGCTTAGTGGGGAAGTGGAGCGAGCTGCCAGTTGGGCTCGGATGCTGTGTAACAAGGTGGAGGCATCTCATCCCGCCATGAGATGATATTAGAAGGAGAAACTAAAGAGGAGAAAAGATATGGAAACGCTACATATAGGAAGATCATTGGGAGAGGCTGAGGTTTCTCCAGACCCATCATGGAGAGGGCTCTATCGGGCCGGAGGCGTTTCAGCACTTCTCTATGTTGTTCTTACCTTTGTTGGACCCATTGTGCTTGGCTTCATCGCACCGCAGCCTCCAAGCGCGGGTGGAGTTGCAACCTTCGCGGGCGGGATTGCCACCCTCCAGTACATCGCCTCAAACGAGTCAGTCTTCATCCTCGGACAGGTACTGCTCCTTGGACCTAGCATGCTGGCTCTTGTCACCTTCCTGGCTCTTTACATGGCGCTCAAGCACCTGAACAAGAGTTACGCTGCTATGGGTGCCTTCGGCGCTCTCGCCTCCGGAATTCTCACTCTGGGCACTTTTTCGATCGTGAGCGGGCTAGTGTCCCTGAGCGGTGAATATGCGGCAGCCACCACGGCTGCACAACGCACCGCCTTCACGACTGCCGCTGAAGGTCTTATCGCAGTGTATAATGCCATGATTATCAACGGCATCTTGCTCGCGATTGGCATCCTGATCATCTCACTTGTCATGCTAAAGGGCGTCTTCCACAAGAGCGTGGCCTATCTGGGCATAGTCACTGGCATTGTAGGCATCTTTTGCGAGACATTCCGACCTATTCTTGGTTACGGCTACGCCGTCTACCTTGTTGTCTACATCTGGTTAATCGCGGTCGGATGGAAACTCTACAGGCTGGGCTAAAGATTGAGGAAAGGGCGACTGATCGAGCAGCTCACCGTCACGTGTGACGAAGAAGTTCAAGACTCGGACGAAGGCTCATTAGTCGCCGCATCTGCCCTTATGAGAAGACTACTTCAGAATACTATCGCCTTCTGAACGGAGGTATAGCATTGCCTGAGATACTTCTCCAGCGCCGTCCAATCGCCCTCAATGTCGGTCGATTTCTTACCGGTGATGCGATCAACAATAGTAGCCGCCTGTACACGCAGCTCAGCCGACTCGCGCGCCTGGTCGGGTGATATCTCAAAGAGTGCGCAGTGCAGATCGATCAGCGATTGGACGAACTCGCTCTTGTCTTCCGCCTCAACCAGGCGACGATGCACCTCGAAGTAGCGCAATTCAAGTTCGGCTACCTGGGCCGGATCGAAATGCAGGCCGGAGTAGCGGCGCACCACGCGATAGAACTTCTCAAGGTAGGTGAGAACTTGCTGCTCGTCGTGCTCAACAGGCACCCATACGATCGACGCACGGGTCGTATAATAGGCCGCCTGCAATGACATGGGAAAGGGGATATGGAATTCTTCCTGGCAGAGGGCCACGATCAATCGTAGCATGCGGAACCAACGATGATCGTAGTATGCCCGCCAGCCTGTCGCTTCAAAGTATGCAACGCGTTCGGGATTAAATTGAAATGCCATCGAGATTACCCATCCTTATAATAGCTATGTAGGTTGTCCAGAGTATCTTTTGCACTGGTATACGAGAACGATCCATTCTTAGCTCACTAATCAGTATTCTCATCTCTACATTATAGTAATATTGTTTTGAGGGTCATTGTATGAGCAGGTGCGTGACTTTCTACACTTTGTCTACCGACATATTTATTGCAGAATAGAACAGAAGGATGCACGCATTTTCAGTGGCAAATGTATTCTTGCTCGATAGGAAAGGGACAAAGTGATATGACTATTTACTTTTTTGAAACGAGAGAAAAGCCTTATGGGTGTTTCTCGAACTTTTCGCGTCATGGTTTTGAGCTTGACGGAAACTGGTGGCCGACGAGTGAGCATTATTTTCAAGCACAAAAATTTGTTGACACGCCTTACATGGATGAGATACGGCAGGCAAGCGCGCCAGAGAATGCAGCGGGAATGGGTCGAAGTCGTGCGTATCCGCTCCGTCCGGATTGGGAAGATGTCAAGGATCAGGTGATGCTGCGAGGCGTCCTACGTAAGTTCGAGACTCATGTGGATATCCGTGATATATTATTGGCGACTGGAGATGTAGAGATTGTTGAGAATGCTCCTGCTGACTACTATTGGGGGTGTGGGGCTGATGGAAGCGGCCAGAATAAGCTTGGACGGACCTTAATGGTGGTGCGTGCTTTGTTACGAAGCCGCATGGACCAAAAAGACGAAACACTGCTAGAGAGCGAGAAGAAAATCGATCCGAATACCAGGGCAATTTGACACTCTTGCCCTCCTGTGCTACGATACACAATGAGGCAGTGTACTTTTGACACTAGCCTGCGTGCGCCTTCTAGCGCATGGGAGGCTCGCATAAAGAGAGAGAAATGAAGGACCCTGACAATGGGCAACATACTCCCCGTCCTTATATTGGTGGGCCTGGCTCTCCTCTTCGGTATCGTCGTGATGGGCGTCACCGCCCTCCTCGGGCCGAGGAAGCCGTCGCTGGAAAAGCTGGCCCCCTACGAAAGTGGCCTTCAAGGTATTGAAGCGCCCAGGCATCGTTTTCCCGTGAAATATCTTTTGACGGGTATGCTTTTTATTGCGTTCGACATCGAAATCGTCTCTTTTTATCCCCTGGCTATTTTGCTCCATAGCCTGCAGATGACCGGGCTGATCGAGCTATTGACATTCCTTGTCATTCTGGCGGTTGGCTATATTTATGTATGGCGAAAGGGTGCGTTTACATGGGACTAGTAAAGAATCCGTGGGAGCCTGTTCAGACGTACTCCAATACGCAGACGCCTCGCCTGCGTCGCGAATTGCCTGTGCAGAGCCATAAGAAGGACGGCGGTTTCGGTATCCTTACGACGCAGGTCGATAAGTTGCTGGATTGGAGCCGCAGTTCGTCGCTGTGGCCGGTGACGTTTGGACTGGCCTGCTGCGCCATCGAGATGATGTCGGCCAGTGCCGATCGCTTCGACATCGCGCGCTTCGGTGCGGAGGTGTTCCGTGCCTCACCGCGCCAGGCCGATCTGATGATCGTCGCGGGCCGTTGCTCGGTGAAGATGGCGCCGATCCTGCGCCAGGTTTACGATCAGATGCCGGAACCCAAGTGGGTGCTCTCGATGGGTGCCTGTGCGTCCTGCGGCGGCGTCTTCAACAACTACGCGATCGTGCAAGGGGTTGATAAGATCGTGCCGGTAGATGTCTTTGTTCCCGGCTGTCCGCCAACACCCGATATGTTGCTATTTGGTTTGAACGAACTGCAGCGGAAGATCCGCGAACACATTCCTAATCCGCCCGATCCCCTGAAGGATAGCGGCCTCAAGCTGGTTGGTCCGCTGGGCGAAGAGCTATAAATAAAACAGAAAGGGCCCTCCTTAGAGGGTGCTTTTTGCTGTTTCACACCTGGCTCATGTCATCCCGGCGCGTATCCTGGAACACATGTAGAGCGTCTGCGTTTAATCCGAGAGATGTGGGTCGGTAGCAATTATTTTCTAGTATAATAAGGAACGTAGATGTTATGGTCATAACAGCAGCATCGACGGTGGAGACGGTACGGGCGAAGTTCCCGCAGGCGGTGATCGAGGTGATCGAGTATCGTGGCGAGCAGACAATCCTGCTCAAGCCGGAGAATCTGGTAGAGGTCAGCAATTATCTCAAAAAAGACCTGCCCTACCTGGAGACGATCACGGCGGTCGACTGGCCGGAGCGGGTTCCGCGCTTCGATGTCGTCTACCAGCTCCTCTCTCTTGAGAGCCAGTGCTTTGTGCGCCTGAAGGTGCAGGTCGGGCAGCGGCGCGAGGCGCATCCCGAGGTTCCGACCGTCACAGGCATCTGGCCGGGGGCGAACTGGTACGAGCGCGAGACGTACGACCTGTTCGGTATCGTCTTTAGCGGACACCCCAACCTGGAACGTATCTTGATGCCCAGGGACTGGACGACCTACCCGTTGCGCAAGGATTACCCCTTGACGGGCTTCGATCTGCCCGAACCGCACTGGGGCGGCCAGGTTCCCTACAACGTCGATCCCGGCGTAGGCAGCCACTACTACGAGCAGACGCTGCGTACGCCCGAGGGTCGCGAACTCAACGATAGGCGTACTATAATTAATCCGAACCAGGAACCCGGCACAACGAAGGGATCGTAGCGCCGCCACGCTTTGCACGGCATCCTACCGATCTCTATCATCAAGAAGGACGCGTCTATGCAGCAACAAGAGATAGAATATCAGTACTCTGCCAATAGCGATCTCGATCTCGGCGAGCAGAGTGCCGATACGATGACTATCAATATGGGTCCGCAGCACCCCAGCACGCATGGGGTGCTGCGCCTGATCCTGACCATCGAGGGCGAGACGGTCGTCAAGGCCGTGCCCGATATCGGTTTCCTGCACACCGGCATCGAGAAAACGGCTGAGTCCAAGACGTATCACCAGGCGCTGGTGCTGACCGACCGTATGGACTATCTGACTCCACTCAACAATAACCTGGCCTACGCGCTGGCGGTCGAGAAGCTACTGGGCATCGAGGACGAGATCAACGATAAAATCAAATTCATGCGCGTCATCCTGGCCGAATTGCAGCGCCTCTCCAGCCACCTGGTTTTCCTGGGCACAAGCGCCCTCGACCTCGGCGCGCAGAGCGTATTCCTGTACTGCTTCCGTGAGCGCGAAGTCATCCTGGATATTTTTGAGTACGTTTCCGGCGTACGCATGATGACGAGCTATATCTGCCCCGGTGGTCTGCAGGCCGAGGTGCCGCCGGGCTTCGACGCGAAGGTGCGCGCCTTTCTGGACTACTTCCCGCCGTACCTGGAGGAATATCACAACCTGCTCACCAACAATCCTCTCTGGCTGGAACGCACAAAGAATGTCTGCGTTCTGAGCAAGGAGGACGCCATCGCCTATGGGACCAGCGGGCCAACGTTGCGCGGCAGCGGCTTCGTCTGGGATATCCGCAAGGTATTTCCTTACACCGGGTATGAGAAATTTGATTTCGACATTCCCATCGGAACCAATGGCGACGTATATGATAGATATATGGTGCGCATGCTTGAGATGGAGGAGAGTCTGAAGATCATCCGGCAGGCGCTGGACGGGATGCCCACGGGCAGCTATCGCGTGAACGATAAAAAGGTCGCGCCGCCGCCCAAGTGGCAGATCACCGGCAGCATGGAGGCGTTGATCCATCACTTCAAATTGTTCACTGAAGGATACCGTCCGCCGAAGGGCGAGGTGTTTGTACGTACCGAGTCCCCCAAAGGAGAACTGGCCTTTTATATGGTAAGCGATGGGAGCGCAAAACCGTATCGCATGCACGTGCGCGGCCCTTCGTTTGCGAATCTACAGGCATTGCCGCGCATGATCGAAGGCGGCTTTCTCGCCGACGTGGTTGCAGGCATAGGCAGCATTGATATTGTGCTAGGTGAGGTTGATCGATGATTTCAGAAGAGGCGAAACAGCGTATGCGGAACCTGGCTGCGCGCTACCCGGTGGCGCGTTCAGCCGTTATGCCCTCTCTGCACATTGCGCAGCAGGAAGAGGGCTATATCACGCAGGCGGGTCTGCAAGCGGTAGCCGAGGCAATCGGTCTGACGGTCGATGACGTGGAGAGCGTCGCCACCTTCTACACGATGTACTACCAGCAGCCCCCTGGCAAGAAGGTCATCAAGGTCTGCACCAGCATCGGCTGCTACCTGCGCAACTGCGACGCGCTCCTTGAGCATCTCGAAGGGCGGCTGGGCGTCAAGCGCGGCGAAACGACCGAAGATGGGAACTATACCCTGCAGACGATCGAATGCCTGGCATCTTGCGGAACAGCGCCGGTCCTACAGGTCAATGACGAATTCGTCGAGAATGTGACGCTGGAGAAGGCCGATGCGCTAATAGACGAGTTGAACAAAGAACTGATGACGGGAACGCCGGAGACGCCGGGCGAGAAGCGACTCGATCGCCTGACGGGCAAGGCAACCAACCAGTAGAGGATAGACATATGCCAGAACTGATTGTCACGAAGAATTTGAATGTTCCCGGCATCGATACGATTGATGTCTACCGGAAGAACGACGGCTACGAGGCACTGGCGAAGGCGCTGTCCGCATACCAGCCCGAAGAGATCGTCGATCTCGTCAAGAAGTCGGGGCTGCGCGGGCGCGGAGGAGCTGGCTTCCCTACCGGGATGAAATGGGGCTTCCTGGCAAAGAACGATAAGCCGCGCTATTTGTGCTGCAACTCCGACGAGAGCGAACCCGGCACCTTCAAAGATCGTATGCTGATGGAGAAAAATCCTCACCAACTGGTCGAGGGCGTGATCCTCACCAGCTACGCCTGTCGCGTCGGGACTGCCTTTATCTATGTGCGCGGCGAGCTGGCGCTGGCGGCCCGGCAGGTTGAGCGCGCGGTGCAGGAGGCGTACGCGGCTGGTTTGCTCGGCAATAACATACTGGGCAGCGATTATAGCCTGGATATTATTGTGCATCGCGGCGCCGGAGCGTATATTTGCGGCGAGGAGAGCGCGCTGATGGAATCCCTTGAGGGCAGGCGCGGCTATCCACGTCTGAAGCCTCCCTTTCCAGCGGCGGTCGGTCTCTACGGCGGCCCGACGGTTATCAATAACTGTGAAACGCTCTTCACGATTCCCGCCATCGTCAAAAATGGGTCCGATTGGTACGCGAGCTTCGGGACCGAGAAGAGCAAGGGCACGCGCGTCTTCTGCCTGAGCGGCCATGTGAAGAAGCCCGGCAACTACGAACTGCCCCTGGGTACACCGCTGCGCACCCTGATCTACGGTGAGGAGTATGGCGGCGGCATCCTGAACGATAAAGAGTTGAAGGCGATCATCCCTGGCGGCTCATCCACCTTTATTCTCAAAGCCGACAAGATCGACACCACAATGGACTTCGAGGCGATCGCGGCGGCTGGCTCCATGCTTGGCTCCGGTGGCGTGATCGTCCTGAACGAGGATGCGTGCATCGTGGGCGCTATCCTGCGCATGGCCGAGTTCTATCGCGACGAGTCGTGCGGCAAGTGCACCCCCTGTCGCGAGGGAACGTACTGGATGACGGAGATCCTGGAGCGGCTGGAGCACGGGCACGGGAAGATGAAGGATGTCGATCTGCTGATGGATATCTGCGATAATATCAGTGGCAAGTCGTTCTGTCCTCTCGGCGATGCCGCCACCAGTTCGGTCACCAGCGGCATCAAGCTGTTCCGCGCAGAGTTCGAGTATCACGTCACGCACGGACACTGCATGGTCGGCGCGGGCAGCAAGCATGTGGAGACGGAAGAAGCGTCGCTCAAGGCCGGCGCAAGGTAGCTCGTATTTAACAAAATAACCGCGCTCCTGTAGGGAAAAGGGAATTCATATGCCAGAAGAGAAGAAAGAAGAACTTATCCACCTGACCATCGACGGCATGCCCGTCGAGGTTCCTCCGGGAACGCTGGTGTGGGCAGCGGCACGGCAGGCCGGAATAGAGATCCCTATTTATTGCTATCATCCGAAGATGCCACCGCTGGGCGCGTGCCGCATGTGCTTCGTCGAGATCGAGAAGCTGCCCAAGCCGCCACAGACGGCGTGTACGACGCCCGTTAGCGAGGGCATGGTAGTGCACACGAAGACCGATAAAGTGCTCAAGGCCCGGCGCGGAACGCTGGAATTCCTGCTGATCAACCACCCACTGGATTGCCCCATCTGCGACAAGGGCGGTGAGTGCGACCTGCAGGACTTTACGCTGCGCCACGGTCCAGGCGGAACTCGCTTCGACCTGAATAAGCGCCACTACCAGAAGCCGATCCCTGTCAGCGAAGATGTTTTTCTGGACCGTGAGCGCTGCATCCTGTGCCAGCGCTGCACCCGTTTCAGCTCCGAGATCTCGATGGACAACGGCCTGGTCATGATCTCGCGCGGCTTCAGAATGGAGGTTGGGACGGCTCCCGATCACGCCTTCGACTCGGTCTTCTCCGGCAACACCGTCGAGATCTGCCCGGTCGGCGCACTGACATCCAGCAAGTACCGCTTCAGGGCGCGTCCGTGGGAGTTGAAGCGTGTTCCGAGCGTTTGCAACAACTGCAGCGTGGGCTGCAACGCGCGTGTCGATGTGCGCGTCGATAAGATCATGCGTCTGATGTCGCGCAACAACGACGAGATCGACGACGGCTGGCTGTGCAATCGCGGGCGCTGGGACTTCGATTTCGTCAATACGCCGGAGCGTCTGCGCACACCAATGATCCGCCGCAACGGCTCCCTGGTCTCCGCGAGCTGGGACGAAGCCTTCGCCTATATCGCGACGAGGCTGAGGGATATCACCACCCGGCACGGCGCTCAGGCGATTGGCGGCATCGGCTCCACGCGCACCACCAACGAAGAGGCGTACCTCTTCCAGAAGCTGCTGCGCCAGGTCATCGGCACTCCGCATATCGACCACCACCACGGACATTTCCTGGGCGCGCGCGATCGCCTGACCAACAGGCCGTGGATGATGACCAGCAGCATCCAGGATCTTGAGAAGGCATCGCATATCGTCCTGGTCGCCGCCGATCCCTACCAGCGCCAGCCGATTCTCGACCTGCGCATCAAGAAGGCGATGAAAGGCGGAGCGAAGATCTATATCGTCAACTCAGAGACCACCGAACTTGACCGCTTCGCCGCTGCGAAGATCACCGTGCCCGAGCATGAAACTGGTACAGCGGCCAAACTGCTGCTCAAGTACGTGCAGCAGGACAAAACCGTCAAGACCGATGGCTATGAGGATGTGGCTGCTAAGACAAAGCGCGAGGGCAAAGCGCTCCGCGCCGCCGAGTCGACTTTCGGGCAGGAAGTGACCGCGCAACTGCGCTTCGTCGCCAACGAGATCGTGAACGCAAAGGGCGCGATCATCCTATACGACGAGATGGCAACGCTCGATCCCGACTGCGATGATCTCGCGGAAGACCTGCAGGCCCTGGCGGTCCTGACGGGCAACATCGGTCGCCCCGGCGCTGGCGTCGGTCCGCTCTTCGAAGACGCCAACTCGCTCGGTGCGCGCGACATGGGCGTACTGCCCGACGCGCTGCCCGGCTACCAGCCAGCATCAGAGATCGGCATGACCTACGATGAGCTGCTGACGAATCCGCTGATCAAGGCGCTCTACGTCATGGGCGCGAACCCCGTGCGGCATCTGTCTGACGGAGAGCTACCCTCGACGCTCGAATTCCTCATCGTGCAGGATATTGTTCTGACCGATACGGCAAAGCAGGCAGACGTAGTGCTGCCAGCAGTCACCTTCGCCGAAAAAGATGGCAGCATGACCAACGTCGATCACCACGTGCAGGCGATCAGGCGCGCCCTGCGTCCCCTGCCCGGCGCGAAGGCTGACTGGGAGATCCTGGCCGGGGTGGCGCGCTACATGGGGACGCGCTGGGACTACGCCGGGCCGCAGGATATCCTGCTGGAGATCGCCGACAGCAATCCCTTCTACGCCGGTCTGACCTGGGAGAACCTGGGCCAGCGGGGCGTAAGAGACATCGAGGAGCAGGAGGTGGCCCGTGCTTGATTTCCTGAACAATATCATCGTTGCTTCAATTATCAAAAGTGCCATCGTCATCGTCGTCCTGCTGACGGTCTTCGCATTTATGACGCTGATCGAGCGGCGCCTGCTGGCGAGAATTCAGGGACGCCTGGGACCCAATCGCGCCGGTCCCCAGGGCGTCTTCCAGCCGGTCGCCGACGCGCTAAAGATGGCCTTCAAAGAGCAGATCATCCCGACCAACGCCAAAACATTTATCTACATCCTGGCGCCCGTAATCTCGACAGTTGTGGCGCTGAGCGCATTCGCCGTCGTGCCGATCGGCAACGCCTGGATCAGCGGCAGGCCCAGCGTGTGGGACCCGTGGATCGCCGATATCAACGTCGGCATCCTGTGGATACTCGCCATCTCATCGCTGGCGGTCTACGGCATCGTTCTGGGCGGCTGGTCATCCGGCAACCGCTATTCGCTACTCGGTTCCCTGCGCAGCGCCGCCCAGATGGTCTCCTACGAGACGAGCCTGGGCCTCGCGCTCAGCGGCGTCCTCATGTGGTCGCACACGCTGAGCATGGTCGGCATCATTAAGGGTCAGTTGGATCTGGGCGTCTGGTACATCCTGGTGCAGCCGCTCGGCTTCATGATCTACATCGTCGCCGCCTTCGCCGAAGTCAACCGCGCGCCCTTCGACCTGCCCGAGGCCGAGCAGGAGCTCACGGCTGGCTATCTGACCGAGTACAGCGGACTGCGCTGGAGCCTGTATCAGATGTCCGAATACATCAACATGATCACCACCAGCTCTGTCGCCGCGACGCTCTTCTTCGGCGGCTGGAGCTTCTTCGGGCTGGAGCGCTTTCCTATCCTGTCGATCCTGATCTACATCGTCAAGGTCGCAATTTTCCTGTTCCTCTTTATCTGGGTGCGTGCCACGCTGCCGCGTATCCGCTACGACCGCCTGATGCGCCTCGGCTGGCAGGGACTCCTGCCGCTGGCCGTGCTCAACATCGTGATCACTGCGATCGTCGTGGCCCTGCACTGGCCCTGGTGGATCAACGGAATTGTGGACCTTGCCGTAGTCGTGATTGTCTTCGTCGTCGTGCGCCAGCGCAGCATCATAACAGGCACCCGCTTCACCGAGAAGGCCGGCCAGGCACCAACTATGATGCCGACCTCGATCAAGCTGGCAAAGTTCAAGCCCGTTGTGGCTCCTGAGTCCGCCACCGATGCTCAGGCGCAAGATGCGAGTGTGCAGGTATAAAAGGAGTAAACAATGTCTTTCGATATCATAAAAGGTATGGCGACCACCCTGAAAAACATGGGCAGGAAACCAACCACATTCTCCTTCCCGGAGGAGGAACGCGATCTGGCACCGCGCTTCCGTGGACGGCACGTCCTGCATCGCTACGACAACGGCATGGAGCGCTGCGTCGGTTGCTACCTGTGCGCGGGCGCCTGTCCAGCCGACGCCATCTACATCGAGGCGCACGAGAACACCGAGGAGCACCGCGTCTCACCGGGCGAGCGCTACGCCAAAGTCTTTGACGTAAATATGCTCCGCTGCATCTTCTGCGGCTACTGCCAGGCCGCCTGTCCCACGGGCGCGATCACCCTGGAAAAAGAGTACAAACTGGCCGCCTTCCATCCAGAGGATATGGTGTATCACAAGGAACAACTACTCGAACCAGAGGGACAGTCCACCGTCGGCTCGAACGAAGTATGGGCCGACCCTGCTCCGCACGAGGCCGCGCAACCCGTGCCACAGGAGGCGCACGTCTTCGACGGCTCTCAGGCCAGCGCCGCCGCCGTCGGTCTGGGCAACTACCCCACCGAGCGTCCGGTGTTGCTCACCAACGAGGAGCAGGATGAAGACAGAAGGAAACTGCAATGACTGCTGTACAAATCTCGTTTTTCGTGCTGGCCGTCGCCACCACGGCCTCTGCGATCGGGGTCATCGCCTTTAAGAACGCCGTCTATAGCGCGCTCAGCCTGATCCTGACGCTTTTATTTCTGGCGATGTTCTACCTGCAACTGGGGGCCATGTTCATCGCCGTCGTGCAGATCCTGATCTACGCCGGCGCAATTATGGTTCTCTTCCTGTTCGTGGTCACGATGCTGGCACCCGATCAGACTGAAGAAGGGCTGGCCGATCGTATACCCTGGCAGCGCTTCGTCGGCATCGTGCTCGCGCTGGTACTCGTCGGTGCCCTGAGCTACCTGCTCTTCTTCAACGGAAACGCCGCGACGGGGGTAGTTGCTCAAGGAGGTAGCCTCTCGCAGGCAGTGGCGAATCCGCAACTGGGCAACACGGAGGCATTCGGAGAGGCGCTCTTCCACGGCTTCCTCTTCCCCTTCGAGGTCACGAGCCTGCTGATCGTCGTCGCTATACTCGGCGCGCTCGTCTTTGGGCGCAGAGCATAATGAGCTGCATGCAATAGGAGGGAAACGAAATTATGCCACACCCAACAGATCTAATGCCGCTGCCGGCGTATCTCACGGTGAGCGCCATTATGTTTACTATAGGCGCGCTGGGCGTGCTGATCCGGCGCAACCCACTCATTATTTTCATGTCAATTGAATTGATGCTCAATGCCGTCAACTTATCGTTTGTGGCTTTCTCAACATTTCTTGATTCAGCGGATGGACAGATGTTTGTCTTCCTCGTCCTGACCGTCGCCGCTGCCGAGGTTGTGGTCGGTCTGGCCCTTATCGTCTCTATCTTCCGCACGCGCCGCAATATCGATGTTGACGAGATGAATGTATTGCGAGGCTGATATGACAAATCTGACTCTATGGGTACTGCTCCCGCCCTTGCTGGGATTTATTATCCTGGGAGTGCTGGGCACGCTGCTGCCGAGAGGAACTATCCTCGCAATCGGTTGGGGAGCCTGCGGCCTGGCTTTCTTGTTTGCTCTCTTTGACTTCTTCTCTGTCCTGAACGCGCCGGCGTCTACCAACCATGTCAGCGATCTGGTGATTTACAACTGGATGACGGCGGGCACCTTCAAGCTGGACTTCGGCCTCCTGCTCGATCCGCTGACGGCTACGATGCTGCTGATCGTGACGGGCGTCGGCCTGGTGATCCATATCTATTCGGCGGGCTACATGGAAGATGATCCAGGCTTCTGGCGCTTCTTCTGCTTCATGAACTTCTTTATTTTCGCCATGGTGATGCTCGTTACGGCGGACAACTTCCTCTTCCTGCTCGTCGGCTGGGCACTGGTCGGACTGGCCTCGTTCCTGCTGATCGGCTTCTGGTACGAGCGCAGTACGGCGGTCGCGGCGGCGCGCAAGGCCCTGGTGGTCAATGTGATCGGCGACTTCGGCCTGATGCTGGCTATTTTCCTGATCTTTATGCATTATGGCAACCTGAACTACTTGAGTGTGTTCGGCAACGTCGGCGCGGTAGCGAACGGGAGTGGGACCGCCACAGCAATCGGCCTGCTTCTCTTCGTCGCCTGCGCGGCCAAGTCGGCGCAGCTCCCGCTCTATATGTGGCTGCCGGACGCCATGGAGGGTCCAACCCCGGTCAGCGCACTGATCCACGCGGCGACGATGGTCACGGCGGGCGTCTACCTGGTTGCGCGCGCCAATCCGCTGTTCGAGAATGCTCCGGTCGCGCTCGGCGTGGTCGCGGGCATCGGCGGAGCCACCGCGCTCTTCGCCGCCACCATCGCGGTCTTCCAACTCGACATCAAACGCGTGCTGGCCTATTCGACGATCAGCCAGCTTGGCTACATGTTCATGGGCGAGGGCGCGCACAACTATACGTCCGGCATCTTCCACCTGACCACGCATGCCTACTTCAAGGCGCTGCTCTTCCTGGGTGCCGGCGCGGTCATCCACTCGCTGGCTGGCGAGCAGGATATGCGCAAGATGGGCGGCCTGTGGTCTCGTCTCCCAATCACCGCCTGGACGTTCTTGATCGCGGCGCTGGCGATCAGCGGCATCTTCCCGCTCGCGGGCTTCTGGAGTAAGGACGAGATCCTCGGCGCTGTGCTGGCCTACGCCACGAGTACCGGCAATCCCTGGCTCTATATCCTGTGGGGGGTCGGCCTGCTCACCGTCGCGCTCACCGCGTTCTATATGTTCCGCCTCTTCTTCGGCATCTTCATGGGCGACTATCGCGGCGCTACAGCAGCAGCGACGGCATATGATGAAGATGAGGAGGAGGAGCCGGCTGCCGGCGGACATCATGGCGGCGTCGTGAGTTACTATGACGTTCACGAAGCGCCGCGCGTCATGACCGTGCCCTTGATCATCCTGGCTATCCTCTCCGTCATCGGCGGTTTCGTTGGCTCGCTCGCCATCTTCGGCGCTACGACATGGCAGCCGCTGGCGAACTTCCTGGCAAACGTGCCCGGCTTCAGCGCGGTAAAAGCGCCGGATGCGACGATCGGACTGGCCTGGACCTCGACGGGATTGAGCCTCGTGCTCGCCCTGCTTGGTATCTTCATCGCGTGGCGGCTCTACGGGCGCGGCTTCCAATACAAAGAGAACGCCAATCCGCTCTATCAACTGGTCCTGCACAAGTATTATGTGGATGAGATACTGACAGCCATACTGATCAATCCCGTGCTGGCCCTGAGTCGCGGCGCAACGCGCTTCCTGGAACGCGATACGCTCGACGGAACGGCGCGCGGGATCGCCTTCGTATTTCGTGGCAGCAGTTCAGGCTTGCGACGTTTGCAGACTGGCTATATGCGCAACTACGCCCTGGCTATTATGCTCGGCGTCGTGCTGATCGTTCTATACTACGCGGTGAGGGGGTAGCAGCTATGTTGTCGTTTATCACATTCATACCAATCGTCGGGGCCATCGTGCTGCTGTTCTTCCCGCGCGATCGCAACGACGCGGCCCGCTGGACGGCCCTCGCCATAGCGGCGCTGAACTTTGTTTTGAGCATCATTCTTATGCTCATCTATTCTCAGGAAAATATCAGCGCCACCTTCCTGGGGACGTTCCAGTTGCAGGAGAACCTGACGTGGATCTCGGCTCTGGGCATCAACTATAGCCTGGCGGTCGATGGCATTAGCCTCCTGCTGGTCGTGCTGACCTCGCTCCTGACGCTGGTCTGCATCGGGGCGTCGTTCAATATAGAGCGCAAGGTCAAGAACTATATGGCCTTTATGTTGCTCCTGGAGGGCGGCCTGATCGGCGTCTTCCTGGCGAGCAACCTTTTCCTGTTCTATATCTTCTGGGAAGTTATGCTCATTCCCGCCTACTTCCTGGTCGGCACGTGGGGAGGCGAGCGCCGCATCTACGCCACGTTCAAGTTCCTGCTCTTCACTTCGGTCGGCAGCTTCCTGATGCTGGCCGGCGTCATCGCCCTGGGATACTTCCACCAGCAGGCGACGGGCCGACCCTACACGCTCGATCTTGTGACCCTGCTTAACAGCAAGCTGAACAGCGGCGTGCAGATATGGTTATTGCTCGCCTTCGCCGCCGCTTTCGCCGTGAAGGTGCCGCTGGTCCCGTTCCATAGCTGGCTGCCGGACGCTTATTCGGAGGCTCCTGCGCCAGTGACGGCGATGCTCGCGGGCGCAATGGCTAAGGCGGGCGCGTACGGCTTCCTGCGCTTCTGCATCCCGCTCTTTCCCAGCGCGATCCAGACGCTGGCACCGCTCTTCAGGACGCTGGCGGTCATCGGTATTCTGTATTGCGCATGGCTGGCATTGACGCAGACCGACCTGAAGCGCATCCTGGCCTACTCCAGTATCAGCCACCTGGGCGTGATTATGCTCGGCATGTTCGCCTTCAACGCGCAAGGCGTCCAGGGATCGGTGCTGCAGATGGTCAACCACGGCATCACGATCGCGGCCCTCTTCCTGATCGTCGGCTTTCTTGAGCAGCGGGCCGGGACGCGCCGCCTGGGCGATTTCCGTGGCCTGGCGACGCGCGTTCCTATTCTGGCGACGGTGATGCTGATAGCCTCGCTCTCATCGCTTGGCCTGCCCGGATTGAACAGCTTCGCGGGCGAATTTCCCGCTCTGTTGGGTGCGTTCCGCAACAACGTCACGTTTGGGGTTCTGGGTACGATCGTGGTTGTGCCAGCTGCCTGGTATATGGCTCGCTTCTTCCTGGACGTGATGGAGGGACCGCGCAAAACCGATGGCCCGGTGGGAGCGTTATTGCGCAAGGGAACGTTGCTCGATATTAACGGTGGCGAGTTCCTGGCGCTCTTGCCGCTGCTGGCCCTGATCTTCTTTATCGGCCTGTATCCAGCTCCGCTCACCGCGCTGCTAGACCAGTCCGTTACCAACATGATGCAAAATCTTGGCAGTGTCTTTATAAGATGAACGATGGGGCAAAGAGGTATTTTCTATGACATTTACATTTACAGTTGCCCCTCAAGATTGGGGGCGTATCGCGCCGGTGCTGGTCCTGACGGGCATGGCGCTGATCGTTATGATCGTGGACATTCTCCTGCCACACCCAGGCGCGCGCACGAAGTATAGCGGGCCGGAGAACTTCACGATCCTGCCCAGCCTGGCCTTTCTAGGCGTCCTGGGCGCACTCGTCGCGACTATCGTGCTCTTCCAGGTAGGCGATCAGCAGCAGGCGTTCAACGGCATGATCGGTTCCGACCAGGGATCGCTCTACGCCTACCTTATTATCCTGACTGCGAGTGGACTGGGCATCCTATACTCGCCCGCTTACCTCAAGCGTCTGAGGCTGGTGCACCAGGGGGAGTACTACGCGCTGCTGCTGCTCTCCACCATCGGCATGATGCTCATGGCGGCATCGACCAGCTTCGTGCTCGTCTTCCTGGGCCTGGAGATGCTCTCGCTCGCTCTCTACATCCTATGTGGATTCGTGGCGCAACGGAAGAGTTCGCAGGAGTCGGGCATGAAATACTTCCTGCTCAGCTCCTTTGCCTCGGCCTTCCTGCTCTACGGCATCGCCATGACCTACGGAGCGACGGGTAGCACATCGTTCAACGGCGTCGCGGCCTTTGTACGCAACACCGTGGCGCACAATCATCCGAGCGGGATAGCGCTACAGAGCCCAATCTTATTAATAGTCGCGCTGGGCCTGCTGAGCGTCGGTTTCGCCTTCAAGGTCTCGGCGGTCCCCTTCCAATCCTGGACACCCGATGTTTACCAGGGCGCGCCGGCACCTATCACAGCCTTTATGTCGGTCGGAACCAAAGCTGCGGCGCTGATCGCCTTTGCGCGCGTCTTCGGCCTGGTCTTCCTGCCCGTGCAGGCTGACTGGATGCCCGTCGTCTGGGCCATCACCGTCCTGACCATCGTCGGCGGCAACATCATGGCCCTGGTGCAGACCAACGTCAAGCGCCTGTTGGCCTACTCCAGTATCGCGCACGCCGGCTACCTGCTGATCGGCGTTGTCGTCGGGGGCACGCTCGGCACTGCGGCCATTCTCTTCTACCTGTTCTGTTACGCTTTCCTGAACCTGGGTGCCTTCGGCGTCGTCACGCTTCTGGAGCGCATCGACAATACAGGTACCGACGCGAAGGATCTGCGCGGCCTCTGGTATCGCCGTCCGGTCCTGGCAGGTCTGCTGGCCTTCTTCCTGTTCTCGCTGGCGGGCTTTCCCCCGATGGCCGGTTTTGCTGCCAAGTACTACATATTCTACGTCGCCCTCGTCGGCGGCCATCCCGAACTGCTGATCATCGGCGTGCTGGCGAGCATCCTGGGCATCTACTACTACCTGCGCGTCACCGCCACCATGTTCATGGAGCAGGAGAGCGAGCCAGCGCCAGGTGTGCCTGCAACCCCTGTATTCGCGACGACGGGAGCTGGTACCAGGCGCGTCCGTCCTGGCGCGTCCGGCGGTCCCTCCACGGGCGGCGCGGCCACAGCGGTTGCCGTCAAGACGCCGAACACGAAGCTACGCCAACCCTCCACGTCCCTGCAAAATCCCGTCGAACAGGAACCGGATACCGGCGGCCTCATCAGGTTCTCCTGGCTCGGCCTGGGCATCGCCGCGCTCGGCACGCTCGCCATGGGCACCATCCTGCCCTTCTGGCTCGTCAACCTGGCCGTGCACGCAGCGGGAACGATGTTGCGGTAACATGTAATTTTGTATCAATCATGGTGGGGGCGCGGCGGGATGGGGCGTGACGGGATGGGGCGCGGCGGGCTTGTGAACCGCGCCCCTACATTATATATGGCGTATGCATATGTTATAAATCGCGCATTTGCATCACCAATCGTATCAATGCATCGCCTCGGTCGTGGATCGCGGAGTTCTCTAGCCAGCAATATAGCTAGAGAGCAGCAGGAGAGATGTGGGATACATGGCATAAACGGCATAAACTGCCATGAGGCGGCCTGTGGAGCGGGTTGACAATATGCCGTTTGCGTTTTTGCCAAAAGGGATAAACGGCATAAACTCGCGCTCGCTTGCAAAAGCATATTCTTCCGTATATATATTTATATAGGGTCCCTTTTTTTGCTTTCCAGCTTTTTTCTTGCTGGAAAGCAATATCTTTTCAGTAGGGATGGGGCCGTGGCAGTATGTGCTATTTGGTGGCGGGATTGCTCGCGAGATGGATGGCAGTAGGTCAGCCATTGCGTGCTGTTTATCCCTTTTAGCCAAAAAGGAACGGCATATTGTCAACCCGCTCCACAGGCCGGTCCAGACTAGTTTATGCCGTTTATGCCATCGGTTTGTATATCTCCTCTACCCTCTAGCTATATTTCTGCTCCGTAGCTATATCACTATATTGCTGGATCGAATGGACAACTATCCAGGCTACTCAGGTGCCAGGGTAATTAAAGTCGCAGACGCGGCCCCGCCTCCTGAAAGACGCGCAATGCCTGCTCCACCACGGCAAGATGGTCCGGCTGCAGAATAGGGCGTAGCAGGATGGCGGTCTCCTGGTAGAGATGCAGCGCGGCGACCGCCCGCACCTTGATCGGCGACACGCTCGCGGGCAGCTCATCGATGCCCGCGACAATGCGATGGTAGCGCGCCCAGACCGAAGCGGCCCCGACGGAGACCTGCACCTGTAGATAGTACACGCTATCGCTCCTCACCGCCACGCCGCGCTGGACCGCCACGATTTCTGTTAACCAGGAGAGAAGCTTTGCGGTAGCGTAAGAGATCGCCATATCGTCGCGCCGCAGTATCTCGCTCAGTATCTTGTGAACCTGCTCGGTAGCCAGCATCATCTCAAGGCTGGCATACTCATTCGCAGCCTGCTGTAATGGTTCCCAACGAAACGCCGCTATCTCTCGCACGAGCTGCTTTACCGAGCCATCCTTGTCCAGCAGGACGAGTTGGGGACTGGCGGCAACGAAGATCGCCTTTTCGGGCCGCGCCAGGTTGGTACGGAAACTGGAGACGGTTTTGGGACTGATACTGACCAGGAGACCATTGCGGTACGCGAACCGTTTGGGTGGGAGTGCTGCGTCGTCTTTGTAGAAACAGGCCAGGTCGATATCGCTATAGGGCGTTGCCTCGCCGCGCGCATAGCTGCCGCCAAGGGTAATACCCACGATATTGTCATTATCCAGTTCGGCTACCAGCCCTTGTAGAAAGTCATTAGACAACGCCGGTATCGCGTCAACCGTGCGCCGCTCAAAATTATCATCGGATGGTGGAAGGGCCATATATGCTCCTTTTCTCATTTGTTATTGTCGAGATGTGTCTGTTTTTTTATTATAACGAATGAAAAGTGTACCACGTGCGCCCGTGTTGTACAGGCATATTATGTTGTCCGGGTGTGATGATGTGTGGTTGGCATGTGGTTCGTATATGGATGGCATGCGACGGGCGGGTGGTTGTGGTGTGGTTGGTGTGTTGGTGTGTGGACGGCGGGTGGTTGATATGTGGACGGCAGGTGGTTGATATGTGGACGGCAGGTGGCCCGTGGATCGGCCTGGGGGGCGCGGCGGGCTTATAAATCGCGCCCCTACATTTGGGATACGGATCATGTATCGGTGATCCCGTCATATATCAGGGATGTAGATCATTATGCGTTAATTATCGTTTTTGGTGGTGACGGCGTTTTTGTACACACATCACGCATCCACCACCTTATTCCTTGGATGGAACCGATTAGCGATCCAGCGTTCTGGATTTTTGGCAATATAACGACGGGTAAGACGCAATGCACGTTCATTACACGTAATGATGTCATTGTAACTTTTCTGCCAGGAGAACTCGGGGATTGCCGCGTTTCGGCGTATGAGATAGGTAGCGGCACCCTTATAGAGATCAACAACTTTGCTCAACGTAGGCTTTTGCGCTTCCCCTGGCTTGTTGTACCGAAGGTGCTCGGTCAAAAGAATAATCCCATGAATATGATTGGGCATGACCATAAACCCATCCACGTCCAGACCTGGGAACCGACTGGGAAGTGAATCCCATATTGATTGCACGATCCTGCCCGCAGGACTCAAGCATATCTCGTTGTTGACGATATGACCTAACCACTCTATTTTGCCCTGGGTACAAATAGTAATGAAGTAGAACCCTGGCGCGCTATAGTCGCGATCTTTCAACCGCAACGGCTTTCTCTGGGGAAGTCGCCCCACAAGGTGATGTTTCCCCTGGTCGATGTCAGATGTCATGAACAATCCTCCCTTTCCACATATCGAATAATTTGCATCGAGGTATATTTTAACATATTTCACATTTTAAAGACAATGAAATGGGAAATATATACCAATTGAATGAAAATGCAAAGACGCAATTTATATGTAAATTACAATTACATATGTAGGGGCGCGGTTCACAAGCCCGCCACGCCCCATACCCCCCCCAAACCCTTATAATCACACCGACCCCATGATGTAGGGGCGCGGTTCACAAGCCCGCCGCGCAGAATTTATTATCCCGATACCGATTTACCATATGGTAACGGTCGGGCTTGTGAACCGCGCCCCTACAACAGTATCGATTCACGGGTGGCGTTGCTCGGTGCAATCATCTGGCGCACACATAGACATCGTTCTCTCTATCGCTCACACACCGATCATGGTATACTATCAAGCGAACTACACCCATCAGGAGTCGAATGATTCATTATGACGACGAACGGGAACGCCATCAATGTGTTCATCTCCTACGCGCATGAGGATGAGGCACTGCTGCGGCAACTGGAAACACATCTGGGCCTGCTCAAACAGCAGCGCCTCATCGCGACCTGGTACGACCGGCAGATCCCTGCCGGCACCGACTGGGCCGGAGCAATTGACGCGCATTTAGAGCAGGCATCGATCATCCTGCTGCTGGTGAGCGCTGACTTCCTGGCCTCCCGATACTGTTACGAGGTCGAAATGAAGCGCGCCCTTGCGCGCCACGAGGCCGGACAGGCGCGCGTGATCCCCATCATGCTACGCCATGCCGATTGGAAGGACGCGCCCTTTACCCACCTGCAAGCCCTGCCCACCGATGCCAGAGCGATCACCAGTTGGGGCAATCAGGATGAGGCGTTTGCCAATGTTGCAGCGGGCATCCGTCGCGCCATCGAAGATCTCTCGCTACTGCCAGCGAGCACGGCGCGCGCCGCTCTGCCCAGGATCTGGAACATCCCTTACCCCCGCAACTCCTTCTTCCTCGGACGCGACGAGATCCTTGCGCGCCTGCACACCCAGTTGCAGACAGGGCAGACCACCGCCCTCTCTCAACCCCCACAGACTCCCGCTCTTTTCCAATCGCCACAGGCCATCAGCGGGCTGGGCGGCATCGGCAAGACGCAGCTCGCCATCGAGTACGCCTATCGCTACCACCAGGACTACCAGGCCGTCCTGTGGGCGCGCGCGGAGACCCGAGAGGACCTGATCGCCTCCTACAGCACCCTCGCTACCCTGCTCAACCTGCCCGACCAGCAGGCCGGCGACCAGCAGATCACCATTGCGGCGGTCAAAGCATGGTTACAGAAGAACAGCACCTGGTTGTTCATCCTGGACAACGCCGACGAGTTGGAGCTGCTGCCGCCGTTTCTGCCTCCGGTTCCTGGTGGTCATGTTCTGCTGACCACACGCGCCTGGGATATGCAGGGCTTCGCGAGCAGGCTGGCAGTCGAGACGCTCTCTGATGAGCAAGGGGCGTTGTTGCTGCTGAGGCGTGCCGGACTGCTCACTGCGGCTGACGAGCTGGCCCAGGCCCCTGCGGATGAGCGCCGCCTGGCCACCGCCCTGACCCAGGAACTAGGAGGACTGCCTCTGGCCCTCGATCAGGCCGGAGCCTATCTGGAAGCCACCGGCATGCCTTTCGATGAGTACCTGCGGATCTATCAAACACATCGACACACCTTGTTGAAGGAACGTCGCTCGCTCGCCGCTCATCATCCTGCCCCCGTCGCCACCACCTGGTCGCTCTCCTTTGAGCGTGTGGAGGCGAAAAGCCCAGCCGCCGCCGACCTGCTGCGGCTGTGTGCCTACCTGGCTCCTGATGCCATCCCCGAAGCGATCATCACGCAGGGCGCGGAGCATCTGGGCGACCTGCTCGCTCCGGTCGCCGCCGACGCCTTCCTCCTGTCGCAGGCCATCGAGGCACTGCGAGCCTATTCGCTGCTGACACGCGACCCCCGCACACGCACGCTCTCGGTCCATCGCCTGCTGCAGGCCGTCCTGCGCGATAGCACGCTTGTCGAGGCCGCGCAGCACTGGAAAGAGCGCACCGTCCTGGCCGTTTCTGCCGCCAGTCCAGATGTGCAGGATGTGAAGCAGTGGCCCGCCTGTGAGCGCTGGCTCCCCCATGCCCTGCCCTGCGCCACCTGGATCGAGCAAGGGCCGATCAGCAGCTCAGAGGCCGCACTCCTGCTCAATGAAGCAGGCTACTACCTGAAGGCTCGTGGGCGCTATCGCGAGGCGGAGCCATTGTACCAGCGAGCACTGGCGATCTACGAGCAGCAGTTGGGAGCCGAGCACCCCGACACGGCGACGAGCATGAATAATCTGGCGAGTCTCTATCAGGACCAGGGGAAGTACTCCGAGGCGGAGCCGTTGTACCAGCGAGCACTGGCGATCCGCGAGCAGCAGTTGGGAACCCAGCACCCTGACACGGCGACGAGCCTGAACAATCTGGCGGGGCTCTATTCTGCACAAGGAAGAAATGAAGAGGCAGTGCCACTGTTCCAACAAGCTCTGGACATCCGTGAACGCACTTTGGGAGCGACACATCCTGATACGGCTCAAAGCGTGTACTGGTTGGCATTCATCGCTCACCAACAGCAGCACTATGAGCAGGCCAGGCCGCTCTATGAGCGTGCGCTCGCTATTCGTGAACGTGTCCTGGGGCTGCATCACCCCGACACCAACGCGCTCCGTACCAACTATGTTGCCCTGTTGCGCGCGATGGGCCGCCAGGAGGAGGCGAGGAAGGTGGAAGAGGGCTCTGATGGCGTGTAATCAATGCATCGTGGGCCTATCAATCCAATGTATCGCGGTGATCAGGTACGGGCTTATAAATCGCGCCCGTACCCGATCACCGCGCCATCTGCTCGTCGAGGTGCGCGAGGACGCCCGGCCACGCCTGTTCGTGGGCAGCCATCGATTCCTGGTCCAGGAAGCCCGCGTGGGTCAGTCGTAAGCGTGTGCCTATGCCCTCTGGTATAAACTCGACCGTTACCACGGTTTCGGCTCCCTTCGTTCCCATCGGTCCGGTGAGCCAGGTCAGTTCGACGAGATGGTCGGGTTCCAGCCGGAGGAAGCGACCGTAGTGCGGGTAGCGATTGCCCTCGTGCTGGACCTCCCAAAAGAAGACGGCGTTGACTTCGGCCTTCATCAGAAGCGTGCCAGGGGTTGCAAACCAGCGATCGAACTGCTCAGTCCACGCCCGATAGAGGGTGTCTGGCGGTGCATCCATGACGCGCTCGACGGTAAAGCGAAAGGGATTTGATGAAAGATCAGGTGGCCAAAGAGGTTGAAGATGGTTCATGAGCTTCCTTTTTCTCGTTCAAGTGACGTTCCAGAGCTTGCGATAGGGTTCCGATCAGGTATCGAAGGTTGTCATCATAGAATGAACATACCACAATGGTTATATAACTGCCAGTGTGCGTGATGATCGGATGGCCGTCAAGATAAGGTGACGGAAAACGTGATGGCACGGCCTGCAAGGCGACCGCAAGGGTCGCCCCTACAAGGAGACGGTGGAAATGGACTCCTTCGCGCGTTCTTGTACGGGCGACCCTTGCGGTCGCCCTGCGAGCCGGTTCCCGCGACATCCTTCATAGACTCATCAATTCTTCACTTGACGCCAATGGGCCCGGACAAGCCGGGCCCATACTATTGACAAAAAGGCATCACCTCTGTATCTTGATAGTCCGATATTATGCTTTTGTGAAGGGGAAAATACGTTATGTTCAAACCTGTTCTGGCTACGTTGGGCTATATTATGTCAGAGGATGGCAGCCAGGTGTTGATGATACATCGCAACAAACGGCCCGACGATCTGCATTATGGCAAATATAACGGCCTGGGCGGGCGGTTGGAGCCGGACGAGGATGTCCTCAGCGGCATGAGGCGCGAGATTCGGGAGGAATCGGGGCTGGTCGCTGGACGCGTCGTGCTGCGCGGCACGATCTCCTGGCCCGGTTTTGGCAAGCAGGGCGAGGACTGGTTCGGTTTTATTTTTCGCATCGAGAGCTGGCACGGCCAGGCGCACGAGGGCAATCACGAGGGCACGCTCGAATGGGTGCCGTGCGCTTCGCTATTGACGCTGCCGCTCTGGCCCAGCGATCGGCTCTTCCTGTCGATGGTCTTCGACAAAGATCCCAGACCCTTTTATGGATATATGCCCTATCACAATGGCGAGATGGTGGACTGGCATTACGAGCGGTAATAGTAGGGATGGAGCTTGCCTCCATCCGATTCCCAGAAACCCTCTCATAGCCTGATCACATTCCCCAAGCTAGATGGAGGCAAGCTCCATCCCTACTCAAACGTTCGTTCCCCGAGCAGGTTTTACACATAGACTTTAGGCGTCGGGAGCGGTTCGCCATCTCTCTTTGCAGTTTCTACCAGCATTTTCAGCACTTCCTGTCCGTGCTGGACAGCTTCGCTATAGGTATCACCATGTGTGATCGGCATAATAACGCGATCCGCCCACTCAGGTAAAGTCACCAGATAGGCCTGGTCTTTTTCTGACCATTCTATAAGCATTGAATATTGGAGAGGTGTCTCATTCATGATCGGGCCTCCTTCTGGCTGTTGAAATTTGTTGAAGCAGATTCTGAACGGCTTTTTCCTGATATGGCTTAGCATCGTCGCCATCGTGGCCTGAAAGAATAAGCATACTTGTCGGAACGAGAGGGTGTTTCCATTTTGTGTGACTTCCTACTTGTGAGACCTGATAAGCGCCTGCTTTCCGTAAACTCGCTTTTAGTTGCCTTAATTTCGGCGGCATTTTTCCTCCCTAACCCTACCTACGATAGATTATACCTTATTTTTAACGTTTTCTCGGCAGGAATCTGCTGTGGTTGATGTACACTGTGAATACACACCTGCCCAACGCAATCTTAACGTAGTCATACTGGAAATACAATTGGCAAAAAGAATGATTTTTGGCAGCATAATGATTGCTGCCAGGTGTTATTTATGGGTAGGCAGAAACGTTCTAATTGAGGTACTCATCGCGCGCGTGCCAACCCCCTGAAATTGTGCTACAATCCACGTAACGTAGCTGTTTGTAAGGAAAGCGAGAACATATGACGTTGCAAGAGAATACGGAAGCCATAGAATTTACACAGAGCGATACGCGCATTGGCGAGCTGCTTGAGCGCCTGCACGAGATGATGGACCTGCAAGCGGTCGGCTCTTTAGCGGGCTGGGACCAGCACACAGCCATGCCGACGGGCGCGGTCGAGGTGCGCGGGCACCAGATGGCGACGCTTGAGGGCCTGCTGCACGAGCGCTGGACCGCGCCGCGCCTGGGTGCCCTGCTGGATGAACTGGATGGCACGGTGAAGGAGACGAAATTTACCGACGCCGATCGCGGATTGGTGAGTCGCGTACGGCGGAGCTATGACCGGGCTGTAAAGCTCCCCCGTGGGCTCGTCGAGGAGATGGCGCGCGTCAACGCATCAAGCGTCGAGGCATGGGTCAAGGCCCGCAGGCAGAACGACTTCGCCAGCTTTGCTCCGTGGCTACAGCGCACGCTCGATCTGCAGCGTGAGGTCGCGGACCGTATAGGCTTCGTCGATACGCGCTACGATGCCCTCCTGGACGAGTACGAGCCTGGACTGACTGCGCGCAAGGTCGAGGAGCTGTTCGCTCCTGTGCGTAACGTGAGTGCAACGCTATTGCAGCGCATTCAGGAGAGCGGGCATAGCATAGATGCATCGTGTCTGGAAGGTAGCTTCCCCGGGCAGAAGCAGTTGGAATTGTGCGACAAGGCGCTGCGCAACATGGGTTACGATTTTACCTATGGACAGGTCGCGCAATCGGCGCACCCCTTCACCACCAGCTTCGGCTCACCATACGACGTACGTCTGACGGTGCGTCTCAACGAGCAGTATTTGCAGATGTCTCTCATGGCCGCGCTACACGAGGGCGGCCACGCCCTGTACGAGCAAGGTGTCGCACCGGCGCTCGTACGCACGCCCATCGCTGGAGGAACCTCGCTGGGAGTGCACGAATCGCAGTCGCGGTTGTGGGAGAACGCGCTGGGCCGCTCCGAACCATACTGGCAGGGACAGTACAACATCGTGCGCGAGACCTTCCCCGAGCAGTTCGCCAACGTTGACGTAACCACATTTGTGCGCGCCCTCAACAGGGTGCAGCCCAGCCTGATCCGCGTCGAGGCCGACGAAGTTACCTATAACCTGCATATCATTATTCGCTTCGAACTGGAGAAGGCGCTCGTCAACGGCGAGATCAGCGTCGAGTCGCTGCCCGCGCTGTGGAACGCCAAGTATCGTGCCTATCTCGGCATCGAGCCGCCCAACGACTCCGACGGCGTGCTACAGGATATGCATTGGAGCGGCGGCTTCGGCTACTTCCCGACCTACACGCTCGGCAACCTGTATGCCGCGCAGATCTTCAACAAGCTGCACAACGAGTTCCCGGACTTCGATGCACGGCTGGCGAAGGGGGATACCGCTTTTGTGCTGCAATGGCTGCGCGAACGCCTCTACGCCTTCGGCGGCATCTACCTGCCCGAAGAACTGATCAAGCGTGTCACCGGCGAGACGCCCGATCCAAACTACTTCGTGCGGTACCTGACGAACAAGTTCGAGAAGTTGTACGCGCTGTAAATGGAACGGTGAGCCACAGTGCTGGGGAGTGGACGTGATGAAGATGGTGACGGGAAATGCGAGGTGCATTGCAACTCATGTACTCACGGGTGCTTCTTCCAGGCAGGTAGAAGAGCATAGAATGTATCTGGTCATACAAAAGGCAAACACCTGGGCATACAAAGGAGCGGCGTTTGTCCAATGGCGCAACGACCGGATGTAGGTCTATGATCAGTGGAGGAGAAAAAGCACCCTTTTTCTACGGAAGATGCTTGTATTCTGTAGATGCTTCGGATGGTAAATTGGGAAGCGCAATCGTGATCCGCTGATCTGTGAAAAAGCTGCGTTCGAAGGGCGCGAAGTAGCCACGTTCGTCCAGCTCGACGTCTATGTAGCGCAGCAGGCGACGCAGGGGTGCGTGACCCTCTTGCCCCGTATCCTCGCGCTTAAGAATACGCCCGTTACTGCATATGTAGCCCTGGTACAGGCATGTTCCGCCGGAGCACTCCACATCGATAAAAACAAGCTGTGCCTGCGGAAAGGACTTGCTCCACTGCAAAAGATCGGCCTCAAGCTCCTCTGCATCCGCATCAAAGACGCCTTGGGGCCTATCGGCGAGCTGCACAGCTATGCCGGGAAAGGGCTGACCAACCGGGCGAATGCGAGCGTCCCACCAATGGCGCTGCGCTGCCTCAACCACCTGCAAAGGCTGTACTACGTCGGACTCCCGAAGAAAGAACCCGCGAAACAGATAGCTCATAGCGTTTTATCACCTCGTCATCGAGCAAAAACGGTTCAGTGTATAGGGACTCACCAGGAAATGTTGGTACAATTATACACTCAAATATGCCTTTATGCAAAAAATGGACGTTCTCTCTCAAGAGGGAACGTCCATTTTGTATTGCTTGCTGCAGGTGTACCGGTGAGGCACGTTTCCTACATCATACCGCCCATACCGCCCATACCGCCCATACCGCCCATACCAGCAGGCATACCACCGGCTGCCGCCTCTTCAGGCGAGTCGGTAATGAGCGTATCGGTGGTGAGCACCATGCCCGCGATGCTGGCCGCGTTCTGCAGAGCGGAGCGTGTGACCTTCACGGGATCAATGATGCCGGCCTTGAACATGTCCACATACTCGCCGGTCAGAGCGTTGAAGCCGAAGCTGCGTTCGCGCCCACGCACACCTGAAACAGTGACCGCGCCATCGTAGCCAGCGTTGAACGCGATCAGGCGCAGAGGCTCTTCCAGGGCGCGGCGCAGGATATTGACGCCCGTCGCCTCGTCGCCGGTCAGATCAGTGAACTGATCGAGCACGGGCAGGGCCGCGAGCAGGACCGCGCCACCGCCGGGGACGACGCCCTCTTCGATGGCCGCGCGCGTGGCAGAGAGCGCATCCTCGACGCGATGCTTCTTCTCTTTCAGCTCGACCTCCGTCGCGGCGCCGACTTTGATCACGCCCACGCCACCGGCGAGCTTTGCCAGGCGCTCCTGCAGCTTCTCACGGTCGTAGTCGCTGGTGGTCTCGCCGATCAAGGCGCGGATCTGCTGAATGCGGGCCTGAATAGCCGCCGACTCGCCCTCGCCCTCGACGATCGTTGTGTTATCTTTCGTGGCCGTTACCGTGCGGGCGTGACCGAGATCACGCAACGTCGCATTCTCCAGCTTCAGGCCGCGCTTCTCGGTGATAACCTCGGCGCCGGTCAGGACAGCGATATCTTCCAGCATGGCTTCGCGGCGATCGCCGAAGCCAGGAGCTTTTACAGCTACCACATTGAATGCGCCGCGCATCTTGTTAACCACCAGCGTCGCCAGGGCCTCGCCGTCCACGTCCTCAGCGATGATCACGAGTTCCTTGCGACCGGACTGAAGAACGCGCTCCAGCAGGGGTAAGATATCGGCGATCGCGCTGATCTTCTTGTCCGTCACGAGGATGTAGGGGTTAGACAGCTCGGCAATCGTGTTGTCGGGGTTCGTTGCCATATAGGCTGACATAAAACCGCGATCGAACTGCATGCCTTCCGTGTATTCTTTCTCCATCGCGATGCCACGGCCCTCTTCGACCGTGATCACACCGTCCTTGCCGACCCGCTCCATCACCTCGGCGATCAGATCACCGATCTCCTGATCGGCGGCGGAGATGGACGCGACCTGCGCGATCTCCTCGCGCGTCTCGACCGGTCGGGCCATCGTCTTGATCTCGGCGATAAGAGCCTCGACCCCCTTCTCCAGACCGTGGCGGAGAATCATCGGATTCGCGCCCGCTGCGAGGTTCTTCAGACCCTCGTGAACGATCGCCTGGGCCAGGACAGTTGCTGTCGTCGTACCGTCGCCGGCCACGTCGTTGGTCTTGGTCGCGACCTCTTTGAGCAACTGAGCGCCCATGTTCTCAAATGAATCAGGTAGCTCAATGTCGCGTGCAATGGTCACGCCATCGTTCGTAATCGTCGGTGCGCCGAACTTCTTGTCCAGCACAACGTTGCGGCCCTTTGGTCCAAGCGTGACCTTCACGGTTTCCGCCAGCGCGTCGATCCCCTTCTTGAGGGAGTGGCGCGCCTGCTCGTCAAATTGTAATCGCTTTGCCACTCGAATACTCCTATATAATGAGACTAACTACTCCAGGATACCCACAATATCGCTCTCTCGCAGGATCAAATACTCCTGGCCGTCAACTTTTACTTCCGTGCCTGCGTATTTCGCGAAAAGCACGCGCTGTCCGACCTGTACCTCCAGAGTGGAGCGCTTGCCGTTGTCTAATACTTTGCCGGAACCGACTGCTAGCACCTCGCCCTCCTGGGGCTTCTCGGTCGCTGTGTCCGGTAGCACGATGCCACTCTTGGTGACAGCTTCACGGGCTAGAGCCTTGACGACCACGCGGTCGCCCAGTGGTCGAAGCCTGACGCTAACTGTAGACATGATAGTCCAATCCTCCCTGTTATGTGGTATGTGTATATTGGTAAGAAGGCTATTTCAAGAAGGCGAGGCTGCGCTCGCTTCCGTTTTTAGCACTCCATGCCTGAGAGTGCGAACCTGCTATATCATACACCATCGTTGGCGCAGGCGCAAGGGGAAACGCAAAAATGCCGCGAAATTCATGGGTAGGCCCCTACGATAATATAATAAGCAATAATACATAATTAGGAGGAGGTTTTTATGCTGAGGCACATTCTTGCCAGTAGCCGCTACCTGGTGGTCATCGCGGTTATCGGCTCCTTTCTGGCGGCGCTCACAGTGCTCGTCTACGGAGGACTGACGGTCTTCAATATTTTGGTCAGTACGTTCTCGCACCTCACTTTCACGGCTGAGGAGGCCAGGCATCTCTCGGTTGAGTGCATCGAAATCATCGACCTTTTCCTGCTGGGAACCGTTCTTTATATTGTCGCGCTTGGCCTCTACGACCTCTTCATCGACGACCGCCTCGCGATGCCTCACTGGCTCGAAATTCATAATCTTGAAGATCTCAAAGAAAAGCTGATCGGCGTGATCGTTGTGCTGCTGGCGGTGACGTTCCTTGCGGAAGTGGTTTCGTGGGACGGCAACAATTCTATCTTATCGCTTGGCGTCTCCGTTGGCCTGGTCTTGCTGGCCCTGGCGCTGCTGCTACGCGGATTTGGGCAGAGGCATGGCGCACCAAAGGAACATAAGAGCGAGGAAGAGGACCCAACGATAGTGCCTGAGTGACTGGAAGTCTTGTGCGCTCTTCACTTCTCGATTGCGAGATGTTATACTGCATCTGACATATAGCGGAGTCTGGGAACCGGATGGAGGCAAGCTCCATCCCTACTGAAGAGTTACGAGTTGTTTTATTAATGCACTGTAATAGCATGATGTCTGAAATAAAAGCATGAGAGAACAGCACGACCCCGACAAAGACCAGCATAGCCTGCAAGGTGATGGCCAGAATAAGCGCTCCTTTGGTCATTATGATCTTGTTCGTCGTATCGATGTGGGTGGCATGGGTGAGGTCTATCTCGCGCGCCAGCGCACAGCCTTCGGGCGCGAGGTGGCTTTGAAGGTTATACGTTCCGACCTCGTACACGATATCACGGCGCGCAAACGCTTCCTGCGCGAGGCGGAGGTCAGCGCGCACCTCAAACATGATCATATTCTCCCTCTCTACGAGTTTGGCGAGGAGCAGGGACGCCTCTTCCTGGTCACGCCTTATATCGAAGGTGGAACGCTCGCGCGCCGCCTGCAGGCTGGCTCTTTGACCCTCTCCGAGACGCATCAGCTCTTCACCGCGCTGGCAATGGCCGTTGCTTATGTGCACAAACGTGGCGTGGTACATCGCGATCTCAAGCCCACCAATATCTTGCTCGACACGGAGGAAGAGACCGGGCAGGTCTATGTACGCTTGATCGACTTCGGGATCGCTTCCCTGCCCGGCATAGTAAGCGACGCGGCGCTGACCACTGCCGGACACGAGATGGGGACGGTTGCCTACATGGCGCCCGAACGGCTCAATGGTATTGCAGCTCCCAGCAACGATATCTATTCGCTGGGCATGATCCTGTACCAGATGCTCACCCGGCGGCTTCCGGGCGAAGACCCGGCCATAATGTTGCCGCGACCTCTGAATGACATCGTGCAGCACGCCATCGCACTAGATCCACGGGACCGCATTGCTACGGCGGATGAACTGCGCTATGCCTTCGAAGACGCCTATCAGGCGGTGCTCCACACACCACGTCCCCGGCCTGCTCCCGCGACGCCAGTAGTCACGGCAGAAGAGTCGAAGGAACAGCCGGAAGCCGTCCTCGCAGAGCCGACGACTGATCAGACGCATATACTGGGCGTGCCTGGGTCCGAAGAACTCGGCGAAAATGAGCTGACGCCCAGGCGTATTACCGCTCCTCGCCAGGCGCTACCGCGCCCGGCGGCGCGCGTCATAGCGGAAAACGTGATGACGCCGTGCCCGGAGATGGTGCTGGTGCCGCTGCCCGGTCCCCGTTTCAGCCGGTCCGATTACAATGCTCCGACAACCTCGATCGGACCGAGCGACCTGTCGGCGCGCCAGGTACAACGCGTTGAAGATACCGCGACGATCACGACGAAGCCGCCCACGCACTCGCACAACAAGAGGCGCAGGCCCTCCGCCCTGGTTATCGTTCCGATCTTGATTATCGTTATATTGCTCGTCATCGCCGGCACGATCTTTTTGACCGTTCCGGCCTTTGCCTCGGCAAAAGTCGTCGTCAGTCCGCAGGTACATCCCATCAGCGACGTTTACACGCTTACGGCAAGCCCCGACACCAGCAGCATCGATGTCAACGGGCGCGCGCTTCCCGCCAACACCTTGAAGTTGAGCCAGACATTCACGAAGACCGGGCCAACCTCTGGGCGTCGGTTCTTCTGTTTCTCGAACAATTGCCCGAGGGTCGTATCGTCCGATGATGTCTCCAAACTGGGCGCGCAGGTCAACCAGGAGGCGGTGGCGCAACTGACCCAGGCCGTCAATGCGCAATTGGCGCAGAAAAATGAGATTGCGCTGGCCGATCCAACCTTTACCGTTTTGGACGGCAACAACGATCCGCAGGTCGGCGAGCAGAGCGATACCGTCACCGTAAGCCTCACCGAGCAGGTCAGCGTAGAGTACGCCTCCAACAACGATGTGCAGAGTATAGCGCGCCAGTCGCTACAGGACGAGGCGCGGCAGCAGTTCGGCCCGAACTACGCCCTTGTGACCCGTTTGACGCAGTTCAGTCAGTCGAGCGTTGACGCCGTTGATGACAACGGCGTGGCAACAATAACGGTCGCAGTGGGCGGTGTGGCAAAATACCAGATCTCGCCATCACAGATCGCTAATTTGAAGAATCAGATCAAGGGGATGAAGCAGGAGAACGCTCAGGCCTTCCTGGTCCGCCAGCCCGGTCTGGATGCGAAGAGCATGAATATCAGCCTCTCCTACGGTGATACCCTGCCGAGCAATGTGCGCCAGATCACAATTACGCCTATCGATCCAACAAATATGCCGGTGGTGCAGGTGCCTACTGTTCAGGTGACGCCCAGTCCGACGGCAAATCCGAACGACTAAAAAGAGAGATTTTAAAAATCGTCTGCGTCGTCTACATTGCCCTCATCATCCTCTTTGAGTTCTTTCCATAACTGGCTCACCGTGCGCTTAGTGACCTCGTAGCCGAAGCCGCGCCGTTGCAGGAAGGAGCCGAGGCGCGCACGGAAAGTCGCGAAGTCCATGTCTGGTAGGCGTAGCAGAGAGGACGCTTTTTTATGTCCGGCGCGCAGGGCGCGCTCCTCATCCTTCTCGTCATCGATCATCTCATCAACAACCTCGCGCTCGACGCCCTTCATGCGCAGCTCGTTCTTGAGCGCGCGCGCACCCTTTGGATTGAACTGTTCGCGCGACTCGATCCAGAAGGAGGCGAAGGCGCGATCGTTCACCAGGTCGAGATGGTCGAGGCGCTCGAAGACCCGTTCGACCAGGGCTGGCGGCGTCTCCTTGCGCCGCAGGTAGCGCCGCACCTCCTCGCGGCTGCGCGGACGAAACGAGAGGTAGTTGAGCGCGCGCTCGACCGCCTGTTGTAGCCCCTCCTCGTCGCGCAACTGGTCTAGTTGTGCCGGAGAGAGCTCCTGCCCGACCTCCAGGCCCATCTGGAGCACGACGAGCGAGCTGGCACCCAGCAGAAAGCGCTCATCGACGAAGACATTTATACGATCAGGATTGGTTGCCTGTGTCTGCAATGAGGTAATACGCATGGAAATACTATAGCACTTTTTCACGTATTCGCAAGATACTTTTGCATGAGGTTTTAAGCAGGCGAACGTCTCATCAACTTTAAAATAATTTTACAATTATTTGCAAGTTTACTCATACTCGTTCGGTATAAAAGAATGTATGATGTCTTATCTGATTTGCTGTGCATAACAAGGAAGGAGGCGTATACTCTTCTTTCTCGTTATCCATCTCACGCAGAGAAACAGCACGAAATAACACCTTTTGAATGTAGCAAAGGAGATACTGTCAGAAATGAGTCAAGTATCATTGCGCCGAACTATTTCGCATATCGGCCCACTGCAGATTGCGATCATCATCCTCGCTGTAGTAACAGCGCTGGTTCACCTCGATCGCAGTCTCATGACGGGCTTTCTCTCAGGAGGTCACGCGGGTGGCCCACCTCCTGGCAGTCACGCGGGCGGTCCACCGGGCGGAGGCGGCCCCAGGGGTGGTCCTTCTCTATTGAGCGCACTTCCGATACCGCTTTCCGTATTGTTCTTGCTCAACTTCGCTGCGTACATAGTTCTCATCGTAGCGCTCTATCTTCCGGCCCTCCGGCCCATTCAACGTATCACGCGCTGGTTATTGATCGTGCTGGCAGTCGTCACCATCATCGCGTGGTACTTGATTACCGGTGGCATTCCAAATATTCTTGCCTACATTGACAAGCCGGTAGAGGTAGCACTTATCGTACTCTTGATCATTGAAGATAGGCAGGCTGTGCGTCTGGGAAGAGGTTGAGAGGAGGAACCTTACAAACGTTTGGTAGGAGAGTGGCAAGCAGTAAATCATCCAACCGGGCGGTCGAATGAAATTTACTACTCGAAGTCAGGAGAACAGGGCCTCAACTTCGCGCTGAGATTCTTGCACGGACTCCGGCAGCATCTCGATTAACGGAACCTCTTTTTTCTCGGTGATCTGGTTATTTTCATTTACAAAGACGATATGTGGTACCAGTGAACGAATTTCCGCTTCATTGTAGTCTGCATAGCTAATGATGATAACAAGGTCGCCGGGAGCGTTCAGGCGGGCGGCGGCGCCGTTCAGGCAGATGACGCCGGAGCCGCGCGCGCCCGCGATGGTGTATGTCTCCAGGCGAGAGCCGGTATTGATATTGACCACCTGCACTTTCTCGTAGGGATAGATGTCCGCAGCCTCCAGCAGGTTCTGGTCGATGGTGATACTACCCATGTAGTTGAGATCGGCCTGAGTGATGGTCGCGCGGTGAATTTTTCCTTTGCACATAGTGCGCATCATAGTGGTGGTATCCTTTCGATAGTCAATGATGTTTTTTAGAGGGGGTGACGGTTGATTGCTTATCCCCTACTTCATTATACTAAACGTCTGAGAAGAGGAATAAGGAACAAGCCAAATGTAATATTTTGGGTGTTGTGAAAACATTCCCTTTGGAAGGGGATTCAGTTCGTCTCGCTGTCATCCGCTGCGGCGGGTCTGGCGGTGGGTGGCTTTAGCAGAGCTGCCTGTATGCCCAGCGCATATGCCTCAGCGACGCTCTGCGCATCATAGAGCGCGTCGCCCATCATCAGGCGATAGCGACACTTCCAGCGCCTGGCTGCCCAGGGAGCGAGTTTGATCAGCGTATAGGTCTCAACGCGCGTCTCCAGCGCCTCGCGCAGGGCGGACTCGCTGAAGTCTGTGACGCCAGCCTGTATCAATTGTGTCTGCAGTATTTCCGGTAACATAGTCATTCTGCCTATCTCAAACAGCCGCGCGCAGCGCCGCAGCAGCCTCGCGTGGAGTCAGCATCTCAAAATCTATTCTCGGCAGAGAGCGAGGAAGCAACTCGAACGGACCCATCCAGCGTTGCGCCTGCTCTTCGAGCCAGCCGAGCACCTCGAATGATTTCTATATAGAGATCGGTGTAGATGAGCTCGCTGGCCGTATTGGTGTAGTCGGAACTGGGAAGCACGACATCGCAATAGCCGCTGGAGAAGGTGCCGTCGTTACTGTTGTATCCGACGTGGATCGTAAACCACTCTTCGGGCCAGAAATAGGTGAGCTGGTGCCTCTGCGAGACCCAGGTGCCTGGCCGCCAGTTCATCTGCGTTCCCGCAGGTGTCCAGATGACAACGTATTTATCGCTAACAGGTATGTGGTAGCCGGCCCAACTGGCCCATTGGCTGCCGTCGACCAGCATCTTCCGAACATTCGCTTCGAGTAACATGTATGAGGGCTCCTCTCTTTGTACAGCCAGCCAGGTGTATGACTACGATTATAACCGAGGAGTGGAGATATGGACAAGAACAACAATGAGAGCGCATTGTGATTTCAGAGCTAAGTCAGCGTGTATCGTGATGGTATAATACAAACGAAAGTCGTGTTCGAAGAGGAGAACGAATTATGAGCATTTCTGAAGAGACCCGCGTCGAACGCGATTCGATGGGCGAGATGCGGGTCCCGGCCAACGCTTATTATGGAGCAAGCACACAGCGCGCGGTGCTTAACTTCCCGATTAGCGACCTGCGTTTCCCGCGCCAGTTTATTCGCGCCCTCGGGCAGATCAAACAGGCGGCGGCACAGGTAAACGAAGCCCTGGGCACCGTCGATCCGCAGATTGCGGCGGCGATTGTGCGCGCAGCTCAGGAAGTAATTGATGGTAAGTTAGATAGCGATTTCGTCCTCGATATTTTTCAGACGGGTTCCGGCACCTCGACCAATATGAACGCCAACGAGGTGATCGCCAATCGTGCCAGTGAGCTGCTGGGCGGTTCGCGTGGCTCGCGCAAGGTGCATCCCAACGACCATGTAAACTTCGGGCAGTCCTCGAACGATGTGATCCCTACGGCGATACACCTCTCGGCGCTGCTGAGCATCAGGCAAGATCTGTTGCCAGCGTTGCAGGGACTACAGAAGGCGTTGGAGGAGAAGGCCGAGGAGTTCATGCCCATAGTCAAGACGGGGCGCACGCACCTGCAAGATGCCACGCCTATTCGCCTGGGACAGGAGTTCCTGGGTTACGCCGGTCAGATCGAGCGCGGTATCGTCCGTATGCAGCACGCGCAGAGCGAGCTGTCCGAGGTCGCCCTCGGCGGCACCGCGGTGGGCACGGGAGTGAATACGCATCCCGAGTTCGCGGCGCGCGTCACCAGGCGTCTCTCGGAGCTGAACGGCGTCGCTGTTCACGAGACGAGCAACCACTTCCAGGCCCAGAACACACTGGACAACATCGTCGAGGCCAGTGGAGCGCTCAATACGCTGGCGGTCAGCCTGATGAAGATTGCCAACGATACGCGCTGGCTCGGCTCGGGTCCGCGCGCGGGCATCGGCGAGATCGAGCTGCCCGCCGTGCAGCCCGGTAGCTCAATCATGCCGGGCAAGGTCAATCCGGTCATCGCTGAATCGGTCTGTATGGCCTGCGCACAGGTGATAGGCAACCACACGACGATCACTGTCGCGGGACAATCGGGCAACTTCGAGATCAACGTCATGATGCCCGTCACTGCCTACAACCTGTTGCAATCGATTAGTCTGTTAGCCGCGGTCGCGCGCAACTTCACCGAGCAGTGCGTCAAGGGCATCCAGGCGACGACTAAGGGACCCGAGATGGTCGAGCGTGGCCTGGCGATCTGCACATCTCTGGCTCCGGTCATTGGCTACGATGCCGCCGCCGCTATTTCCAAGCTGGCTTACAAGACCGGGAAGACGGTGCGCGAGGTTGCCCGTGAGCAGACGCAACTGACGGATGAAGATCTTGACCGCATCCTTGATCCCGCGAGCATGACAAAGCCAGGACTTGAGGGCGGTCCTGCTGGCGGCTAGAACTGTTTGCACAGACGTTTATTTATCGCGTCCGCAGAAAAGTTGGTAGTGACCCTGTTAAGAGGTGGTAGGAACACGGGAGGTCAACACTTCCAGGAACGACCAGAGATGGTCCGTCAGCCCCAGAGCCATGGCCGGAGACTGCTGTCGATACCGACGCACTCCTTGCTCAAACGGAAGCC
>WNGD01001761.1_pt1 | contig 40695 bp, 49 predicted proteins | sample 5400671 | NCBI WGS metagenome assembly WNGD01 (sample SAMN13153369, study PRJNA577476) | soil metagenome | isolation source: 40 cm soil or saprolite under grassland replicate 2 | place: USA:California | collected 2016-06-15 | reverse complement strand
CATGGAACACCTCTCTTTGCGATATAGGATGAATGTAGCGAATTATCTCAACAATCTCTACACGAAAGAGAAGCCGCGATAGTTGCAGGAGATGATGAGACGCTTTTTCCTCTAAATGAAAAAGACCACGTATATATTACTTGAGATGCTAGCTGTAACAGCTTCGAACGTGTTGAGGTGCAAGCCAGGTGCGTATTACGAGACGTATATAGTTGTGGATGAGGGTAGGTTCTATATTCAGGATTCAGGGCTGTCGAGGATAGGCAGAGGCCTTACTCATCGAGCGATGGAGATAAGGGGGGTATATAATGGGAATATTTGGGCCAAAGGGCAATAAAAAGGCATTAGGGGAGCGGAGTCAGGCAATTATCATCTTCAGGCTCTTAGAGGCTGGTTACAATGTTCTTACTCCCTATGGAGATAACACACGCTATGATCTGGTTATTGAGGATGCTGATGAGAAGTTCTGGCACGTTCAGTGTAAAACGGGCTGGCTTGAGAACAATGGTGCCTACATTGAATTTGCCACTGCCAGTATGTACTATCATACCAGAGCGGGAAGGACCGGACATGGAAGAAAAGATTACCGAGGTCAGATCGATTACTTCGCTGTCTACTGCCCTGAAACGAAAGTAAGTTATTTGGTACCCGTCAATCATGTGGGGAAGACGAGTGGGTTTCTTCGGCTGCAGCCAACAAAGAATAATCAGGAAAAGAATGTAAGGTGGGCGAAGGATTATGAATTATAGTGAGGGCGGAGGGGATCGAACCCTCGGCCACGGACTTAAAAGGTCCTTGCTCTACCACTGAGCTACGCCCTCAAATGTGGTGGGTACATTATAACAAGAGGCCCGCTCTACCATTATTTTGCGCGGAGCGCAATATGGCGGGCATGGCACCCGCAAGGGGTGCCACTACTCTACGACGCTGGGAGCGCCTCTGATCGTCTCTAGTAGTGACAGGGCTTGCCCCTGTCATGCAAAAAAATGAACTGCACCCAACGTTAGTATGTTAGCCGTTAGTCCTTCTCGCCGATGGTGATGTAGACTTCCCAATGGCGGCTGCGCACACATTCGGACCTGCGGTGCAGGCCGTGTTTTTCGAGGGGGATATGCTGGCCAAACCAGGCACCAGGCAGCACGTCGGTGGTGACGCCTGTACCGGTGTCACGATTGGTGTGCAATATTTTGTCCCCGGAAAGTCCCTCACCGCGATTACGCGCCATTTCTTCATCAAGGTTATGCTGATTGCGCGGGCCGAAAACGGCGGATGGGCCGTATACCAGGAGCTGGATCACAAGCAAGAACGGCTGCAGAAGGCCGACTGGCAGAAGATTCGCGCCTTCTACGACCACCAGACGCCCGCCTGGTCGCAAAACACGTTCTACTTCGGCGATAGTATCGGGGTCATAAATATATTCGCTGGGGAAGGTGCTGACCACTGTGTCAAACGAGGCATCGGAAAAGGGTAGAACCCGCGCAGATCCCTGGATGACCAGGGCATCATCACCGAGCTTGCGGCGGCGTAGTATATCGCGAGCTGCTTTGGCCATCTGGGGTGAGTATTCGACGGCGCGGCAAGCGTAACCTGCCTCGATCATATCTGCGAGCAGGTCTCCCAGGCCACATCCCAACTCCAATACATCATGCCCATGCAGGCGCGGGAGCACGAGCCGCTGCCAGACACGCCACTGACCAGCAAATGGGACGGTACTGGCAAAACGGTAGAGGTATGCGTTTTTATAAAGTGTTTCAAACAACCAGCGGCGCAGCCACGCGTTCACTACTCTTTTGCCTCCGAAAAGATATCCAGCAAGTCACTCAGGCGCTCGATTACCAGGTCAGGCTTGATCTCACCACGCAGAAACCGCCCCACGCCGCCTTTATCCTGTATGCTCAGTATAGCATAGTCGTCATCCGTGAGACGCCCAGCAGGGGATGTCAGATCGGGTGTGCCTGTGCTGGCAGAAGTGTTCTCTTGCGGAGGTTTCGTCAAGAAAGGGGTGCGGGGGCTGGCATAGGCGGTGATGGAGGTACCCTGCATAGCGAGATAGGTCTTTACCCAGGTGACCTGTTTCGGCTTTGGTTTCCAGATAGCAAGGATGCCGAGTTTCTGAGCGCCAAGAATATCTGCATTCAGTGAATCTCCAACCATGGCAGCATGCTCGGGCACAACTTCGAGCGCCTTGAGGGCGTGCAGAAAGATGGCGGGATTGGGTTTGCGTATGCCCAGGTCGCCCGAAATTGCCATATGGCGCGGATCAAAGTAGTTGAGCAGGCCGAGCGTACGCAAGTCTTCCTGAAAGGGTTCGCCACCATACAGTCGATTGGTGACTACGCCGAGGAGGAAGCCACGCTGCTGCAAAGCTGCTAAGGTGGGAAGCGTATCGCTAAAGAGGGGACGCGATACGGGAATACGCACGCGAAGCGCTTCAAAGATAGCTGTAGCGAAAGGAATATCAACTCGTTCGATACTCAGTTGCTGGAGTACTTGCAACATGGCGAGCGGACCATTTGCTTCGATCTCCGGGTTCCAGCGCTTGAGGGTACGTATGTGCTCGTCCAATGCCTCGCGCAGGCGCCTGCCAAGAGTGTCGTCATCGAGATGAGGGAGAGACTGAGAGCCAACATGCTCGCGAAGCAATATTGCGGCACGATGGTTTGCTATAGTCTCTAGTTGACTCCAGGTGGCAGCATCTTTGCGAGACCAGAGTGTGTCACCAAGGTCAAAGAGGATACAGCGGCGCCCGGTCAGGGTTTGTATGGACTGTTCAGGCACATGCCCTCCCTTCCAGTACTACTTCGTCAGTTTTCATGTTGTGCCGCCTGCGGCGGCACAACATGAAAGAAAAAAGGGTTTAGCGAGGACATCTCGCGCTCCGGCAGGGGCTCTGCCCCTGCACCCCGGGAGATATTAACAAGGATAGACCGAGATATCTACCGCGCCATGCGCCATCTCTACCTGCCCCTGCACCTCGGGAGATATTAACAAGGATGGGGCGAGGATTCCCTGCCCCCAGGCAGAGCATCCTCTCCGGGGAGAGGTATCCTCGCGCTCCGGCAGGGGCTCTGCCCCTGCACCCCGGGAGATACTAATCATATATGAATAGGACAATTGCATATGAACAGAGCGACCGCGAGGGTCGCCCGTACACTGTACATGTGGTTGCGATAGGGAGGCCTTAGCGCGTAAGGGCCGTTTCGGTTTCGCCATGGGAGAGCACGTCATCGATAAGCCCGTATTCTACGGCCTCTGGTGCGGTGAGGTAGTAGTTACGGTCGGAGTCTTTCATGATGCGCTCCAAGGGCTGACCGGTATGGCGGACGAGGATATCGTAGATGCCACGGCGCAGGCGCAAGATTTCCCGTGCGGTGATCTCGATGTCGGCAGCCTGACCTTCCGCGCCGCCAAGCGGCTGATGGATCAGCACGGTGGAGTTCGGCAGGCAGAAACGCTTGCCCTTTGTACCGGCAGTCAGCAGTACTGCTCCCATGCTCATGGCCATGCCGACACAGATGGTTGAGACATCCGGCTTGATCCACTGCATGGTGTCGTAGATGGCAAGGCCAGCGTAGATGCTTCCACCGGGCGAGTTAATGTAGAGGTTGATGTCTTTGCTGGGATCATCGCTCTCGAGGAACAATAACTGTGCTACTATGGCGTTAGCGACCTGATCATCAATGGGAGTACCGAGGAAGATGATGCGCTCCTTGAGGAGGCGCGAATAGATGTCCATACCACGGTCGCCATAAGGCGTTTTTTCATAAACGGCGGGAATGACTCCCTTTGGCTCTAAAAACTGTTGTGATTCTTTAATCCACTTGGGATCATAAGGGTTGAAAACGGCACCCATATTTGCTCCTTTTACTATCTGAAGCGATATGGCTCTCATCCATGTGATATGGGAGAGCGGTTCTATCGACGAAAACTTAATGTGCAGAGGACCCTTGCTGTGGCAAAGGTATGTACCGTTATCATAGCACCTGTGGTTTGCAAACGCAAGGCGAGAGTGCTACCTTCTCCTGGGATTACGCGGGCGGTAGTCCTGCGTACTGTCGAAGGAGACTGTAATGACCAGGCTCGCGTCCGTCATACGCGAGCGGATACGCTCCTCGATTCCCTGCAAATCCGGGTTGTTGGTGGTGATGATGGTAGGGAATTGCGAGTTATAGCGGTAATTGAGCAGTTGAAAGAGCTTTTCGTTGGCCCAGGGTGAACTCTGCTGCGCGCCCAGGTCGTCAAGGATAAGCAGTTCCGCTTCGCGCATTTTGGCGAAGAGCTGGTCGTATATCTCGGTCGAGGTGGGCACAAAGGTAGCACGCAGATGCTCAAGCAGATCGATGACAGTGCTAAAAAGCACCAGGGAGCCACGAGACAGGCAACGATTGGCGATGGCCGCTGCCAGGTGGGTCTTACCACAACCATTTCTACCGATGAAGATGAGCCATCCCTGGGGGTCACGGGCATAGTCCAGCGCTATATGATACGCTTCATATACTGCTTTAGAGACATTGGGTCTGAAGTTTTCGAAGCTTTTATGCTTCAGGTCGCCAAGATTGGATATTTCCTGCAATTGCCAACGCCTTTTTTCTTTGCGCTCGGTTTCTTTACATTCACAGGCGATAGGTCTGCCAAAGTTTGGGTGCCCGAAGGGAACGTCGGCACGCAGATAGCCAGCGCCTTTGCAGATCTTACAAACCTGTGTAGTGGCGGTATAGGGCGCGGGAATGCTCTGTCTTGCCTGTTCAGATGGGATGAGCTGGCGGGTAGGCCTTGCTACTTGCGCTGGAGGTCTCTCTGGGGGCATATCCTGACTCATATGCAAAGGGGAGCGCGGATGAAGCGGCTGAGTGGTACGCTGCTGGTAGTGCTGCACTTCCCGGGGCAGTGGTGAAGGTACAGGCAAAGCGCGAGGAGGCGGCAGGGGATAGGACCGTGCCTCCAGGCTTGAAGGTAATTCTCGCACGATCAGCGAGTGATTGGCCGCGTACGCGGTCTCTGTTTCAGGATGCGGGTATGCTTGCATCTCCTGTTCGTCGCTTTCCCAATCACCATAGCGCATAGAGGGTACATCATCTTCCCATTCCTCTACTACATCCGCGCGGTTTACAGAAGCATAGGCATCGGCCTGGTAATAGTCACTGGTTGGTGTATAAAGAGAATCGCGCGGGGAAGGTGGCCTTCGCGGATAGGCAGGCCGTGCATCTACTTCAAGCGGCGGTGGTTCTCCTTGCATAGCAAACGGCCCCGGTGGAGGGTTGTACTGGCCCGGCTGGATGTATCTGTGGGGAGCAGGCGCAATGGGCCGTCCCAGATTCGCCGTCTGCTCCGGGAGAGGTGGCCGGTGGCTGCGCTCAAGAGCATCGCCCTGAGGCTGCGGCAGTTGATCCGCTCTTTGACCCTGGCCTGGCCGGGTGCGCGGGCGTTGTTCTGGCGGACGTTGACGGCGTTGTGCCTGTGGCGTCGATCTAGACAAAATCTCGTTTAAGCGTTCCATCTTTGCCTGCCTTCTGCTTCCCAACGCCTTAGGATGGCGCGGATATAACTCCATTTTCGCTTATTGTGCTGCACAGCTTCGCGGAATGCCGACTCAATCCATTCTGCCGGATAGCGGTCAGCAGCATCTCTCAATTCATCTGCAATTAATGGGGAAAGTAATCCGATATTTTGTTCATACAACACAAATATATTTGGACGTTCTACAAGAACAAGGGCCGTTTCATATTCACTAGATGACGCGAGCTTGCTCGCTGGAATGGCGACCTCACTTTGCTCTTCAACTCCAGTGCGTTCACGTCCAGGATTGAGCAGGCGCGCAGGTATCATTTCTGCTCCCTGCAGATCGGCTACCGCTTTGCGGCTGCGAGGAGTATTAAAAAAGTACCAATCAATGATCTCTGCCTGGTCGTTGCCCTCGCTGAGCAAACGCAGTTGTACACGTAATATACTACCACGAGCGACGGCTTGCTCCAAACCCTGGCGCAGGCGTTCTTCTGGAGGCCGCGGGTCGCCCCGGCGTTTGAGGCCGCGCATCAATACGCGGTCGGCCAGCAGTTCACGGCCGCTGGCGCAGCGGTGGTCGCCTTGTTTTTGCGCAAACAGCCAGAAGAGGTGTAGTGTGACTTTTAGTTCAGCACTGTCCTCGATTTCAGGCAGGAGTACCGTGAAGAATACTTCCGGCACCGGCACGAAGGGGTTTTTCCCCGATGGAAATCCAGGAAAAAGTGTCATATAAATACATCCAATTATTCCGCGGGTGGATTAAGTTCCAGGTCACGGAAGCGGGTCTGGCTGGCTTGAAAATAGAGACTGATTTCGCCAACCGGCCCATTACGATGTTTGGCAATGATAACATCTGCGATGTTTTTGCGTTCGGATTCCGGGTTATAAACGTCGTCGCGATAGATGAACATGACGATGTCCGAGTCTTGCTCGATACTGTTGTGAACTACAATGTCACCTGCAACGAAGTTATGCAATTCGCCTACTGTCAGGTCGTAGACGTCAGCTTCGCCATCGGGCTCTATAGCGATGATTTTGTCCCAGTAGATGACTTCGTCCCAATAGTTCTCAGGGTGGGGGCTAGTTCTCAGGGCGGGGGCTAGCTCCTTTGCACAGGTAGGTTTTTGGTAAGCAGGATGATTGTCCGTAGGGGCGGGAGTGGTGTGGAGCGGAGTGGGGGCCTTTATGGCCGCCCGCCGTGCCCTTGCACCTCGTGCCGCTTCCCATGGGGCCTCATCTAAAAAACTACCCGTGAAAAGGGCTAGCCCCGCCCCCACTATACTATACGCGGAGATCACTTCATCGCTTATAGGAAGAGCACCCCGCACATTTCGGTGTTCTTTCTCAGGGCGGGGGCAAGCCCCGCCCCTACTATACGCGGAGATCACTCCGTCACCTATAGCCCTGGAAGGGGCATGGGATTGTGGTACGGCGGGCCACACGGTCCCCTGGCACGGGCGGCCATAAAGGCCCCCACTCCGCTCCACACCACTCCCGCCCCTACGGGACCATGATCCTGCTTGCCAAAAACCTACCCTTGCAAGCCCTACCCCCCTCCCTACAGAAATTTGGGAGCCAGGCACAGCAATGTGCATCCCAACAGAGAGCATATCGAGTCGCTGCCAGCCCTGCATCGTAAGAAACCGGTGGTTAGCCGTAGCACGGATAGCGCGTCCCAAACGAGTGGTCATGCGGTAGACTGGCTTGTATCCAGTAGCAAAAGCCCGGCTCACCTGGCAAGGCTCCAGTTGCCAGGACCCAGTGTTTAAAGCGAGTACCCGGAATCCCGATTGACCCACCAACTGCTCAATCGGCCTGTAAGTCCCTATATCAGGTAGATAAATGAGCGTCTCCCCTGTCAAACAGCCGCTCTCTCTCAGGTCTGAAAGCTGCGGCACCTTCGACGAGCGACTTTCCACGGCGCGGGACAACTGTGCGAGGGCCAGCACGGGCACGTTCAGCTCGCGCGCCAGGCCTTTGAGGCTGCGGCTGATCTCGGAAATCTCCTGTTCGCGGTTTACGTTGCGCTTGCCGCCAACGGTGGCCTGCATGAGCTGTAAGTAATCGACAATGATCAGGTCAACGCCGTGTTCGGCATGCAGGCGGCGGGCTTTACTGCGCATCTCCATGGTGGAGATGCCCGCGGTGTCGTCGATCCAGATATTGGCTTCGGAGAGCGTGCCCATGGCATAGACGATACGTTCCCAGTCGTCATCTTCAATCCAGCCCGTGCGCAGGCGCTGCTGATCTATGGAGGCATCCATAGAGAGGAAGCGCTGCACAAGCTGCTCTTTGCTCATTTCCAGGCTGAAGATGGCGATGGAGTTCTGAAATTTGACGGCGGTATTATGGGCCAGACTCAGGGCCAGGCTCGACTTACCAATGCCAGGTCTCGCAGCCAGTATTATCAAATCAGACTTTTGCAGGCCACCCGTCAGGCGGTCGAGGTCGGTGAAGCCGGTGGGCACGCCGACGATGGTGCCGCGATGTTCGTGCAGTTGCTCCAGCTTTCCCATGTATTGAGATAGAAGGTCGCGCAAGGTTGAAAAGTCAGAGCGAGCATGCCGCTGGCCAATGATGAAGATCAACTGCTCCGCTTTGTCCAACGCGATATCGGCATCCCCTTCTTCATAGGCAATGGCGGCAATCTGGCCAGCGGCATGGATGAGGCGACGCAAGATGGCGGTACGTTCAACGATGCGCCCGTAATGTTCGACGTTACCACTGGTAGGGACCTGGTTGACCAGCGAGGTGATATAGCTGGCTCCACCCACTTCCTCCAGTTTGTTCTGTTGTGTTAACTCATCACAAATGGTGATGAAGTCGGCCGGTTCGCGCTGTTCATAGAGCTGAAGGATGACCTCGTAGATGGTACGATGGGCATCGCGGTAAAAGTCCTCGGGGTACAAAAAATCTGCCACCTGGACAATTGCCTCGGGGTCGATGATGATGCTCCCAAGTACGCCGCACTCCGCCTCGATGTTTTGCGGTAAAAGCTTCTCCACGTTATTGGCTCCAGTGTATATTCCACCGCTCACGTGGTACAGGTTCGCTTACGGCGGATTATAGCACATTGGTTCGAGATTTGCGCAGCAGATTCTCCCTCGGATCTCTCAAATAATGTGCGCTTAATCAGTTTAACGAATTCCGCGGGCGAAAGCAAACAGCAAGCGAGGAGTGTTTTTGTGCAAATGTGGATATGTCTGCTGGCAAATGGTAGGGCATGTATGCGTGGAGCAACAGGTTAATCTGGTAAGGTGGAGGTTTATCCAGAGTTTTCCACAATACAGTTCTATTTATCCCAGGTTATCCACGAAGTTATCCACAAACTTATTCACAGGGAACAGTTCAACAATAGTCCTAAGGAGGGATTTGCGTGGCGATTTCCTCGCTGATTCTAGTGTAGTGGGTGTAGTGGTTCCCCGGTTGGAAGATATTCTGTAGTAGCAGTAGGCTAGGGACTTGACCCGAGCATAGGAGAGAGTTATGATAGCATGCAGATGAAACGAGGTTCGTAATGGCCACCCACCGTCCCGTATATAGACAGGCGTCATTGGCTGGGGGCCGAGTTTGTTTATATATGTTGAAAAGGAGTGGTTCTAGAACCCCATGCCAAAAACGAAGAAACGTGCCACTACAAAGCGTGCGACGAGAATTGCGAAGGCACACGCGACCCAATTGCCGCCATTGGAGGTGAAAGAAGCTCCCCGGCGTCCGCCAGGTTATAAGCCGCCAGTTCGCGGCCTGGCTCGTTATCCCTGGCTTATTACTCTCAGCCTGCTTGTCATTGCAGTAGCCATCGGGTCGCTTTATTACTACCATATAGGGCCGTTCGCGATTCCAGCCAAGCCGAAGCCGCACGCGGTGGCGTTGCCGTGCCTGAAGGTTGTAAAGCAACTCACCGACCTATCGCCTGCACCGGGGCCGGCAACCTTCAACAGCACATCGCATACTTTTAAGCAGGCGCCTGACATGGTCATTAATACGAAGAAAGTGTACTGCGCGGGTATCAACACGAATCGCGGACTAATTGTGTTGGAGCTTGATCCAAAGCTCGCGCCAAACACGGTGAATAATTTTGTATTCCTGGCGCAGCAGCATTTTTACGATGGGTTGACCTTCCATCGCGTCGTACCTCATGTGATTATCCAGACGGGCAGTCCAACCGGCACAAGCCAGGGTGGGCCTGGTTACAAGTTCAACGACGAGCCGGTAAAGGGCAATTACACGGCGGGGATGGTGGCGATGGCGAATGCGGGTCCGAATACGAACGGCAGCCAGTTCTTCATCTGTACAGCGGATGATTCTAAGACATTCAAAAAGTTGTATAACCTGTTTGGGCACGTGGTACAGGGGTTGAACCTGGCACAGGCGATTCAGGGACCGGGCGACACTCCTGCCCCGAAGAGCGTCAAAGCGGATGTTATTACTCACTTGATTGTGGTTGTGGCACCCTGATCTTGTCTGAACAGTGATAAACTTACAGGCCGAGTATTCTTAATGAACTTTAACGACCAAGATCGGTAATATGTTGTCATCCTGAGCGCAGCGAAGGATCTCTCGATGGGCAGATCCTTCGCTGCGCTCAGGATGACAGGACCGGGTGTGATTGGTAAAACTCATAAAGGATACCCGGCTTAGTTTTGTCACGCTCGGTCGATTGGTAGAGCTTGCAAAAGATGTATAATGAGTACGGACACATTGTGCGGGATACGAAGTGCGGATTGTATGAGTTGTGTCTTCCGCAATGGCCGGGAAGCTGACACTCAATGCTCCGCGATAGTAAGATGTCACGAGCCATGGAAACGTGGTTGTGGCGTTCCTGAAGGAAAGGATATGGATATGGCAGCGAAGCGCTATAGTGGACCACCTGCGATGCAGATCGAGACCAATAGGACCTATCACGCGATCATCAAGACCAACAAGGGCGACATCCACCTACAATTGAACCCGGCTGAAGCGCCGATGACGGTCAATAACTTCGTGGCGCTGGCCCGCGATGGCTATTATAACGGGGTAACGTTCCATCGAGTCGTGCCGCACTTCGTCATTCAAGGAGGCGACCCTACCGGTTCCGGCTCCGGCGGCCCCGGCTATAAGTTTCAGGACGAGCCAGTACGACGGCCCTACAAGGCAGGCACGGTAGCGATGGCTAACGCTGGCCCGAATACGAACGGCAGCCAGTTCTTCATCTGCCTAGAAGACCAGCCGAACCTTCCGCCCAACTATACGATCTTCGGTGATACCGTCGCGGGTATGGACGTGGTGCGCGATATTCGAGTTGGCGATGTTATGCAGAGTGTAACTATCGAGTAGAGCGCGTTTAGACAGCCTGGCCTCCCTTGCCTGGCAGGGAGGCCAGGCTGCGTTTTTTATGGGTAGACGCCGCGAATTTCGGTGGCCTCGGCGACGCGGGCGACGGCAAGCAAATAGGCGCCCATGCGAAGATTGGTCTGCTGCTCACCGGCTTTGTGCTGAACGGCATGGAAAGCACGCGTCATGATGGACTCGAGCCGGTGATTGATTTCGTGTTCGGCCCAGAAGAAGCGCTGCAGGTCCTGCACCCACTCGAAGTAACTGACGGTGACGCCACCGGCATTTGCCATGATGTCAGGGACAACCGTGATACCGCGATCATCGAAGATATGATCGGCCTCGGGGGTGGTTGGGCCGTTGGCGGCTTCAATAATCAAGTGGGCCTTTACGCGTGAAGCATTTTTCGTGGTCAACTGGTTTTCCAGGGCGGCAGGCACAAGGATATCACACTGGAGTTCCAGTAGTTCGGAATTGGTGACCGGTTCGGTGTCTGGCAAGCCCTTCAATGAGCCGTGCTCTTTAGAGTAGCGCAGAGCCAGGGGCACGTTGATGCCTTTGGGATTATAGATGCCGCCGTGGATGTCGCTCAGGCCAACGACTGTACAGTCCAGTTCGTGCAGGAGGCGCGCTGAGATACTGCCAACGTTGCCAAAACCCTGGATGACGACGGAGGATTCGTCCGGCTGCATGCCGCGTGCAAGCATGGCCTCGCGCGTAATTACCTGGATGCCACGCGCAGTTGCTTCGAGCCGGCCTTCGCTACCGCCGATGGCCAGGGGTTTTCCAGTGATCACAGCCGGTATGGAATATCCTTTGTGCATGGAATAGGTATCCATGATCCAGGCCATGATCTGGGGATTGGTATTCATGTCGGGGGCGGGAATATCACTATCGGGGCCGATCAGGATAGAAATCTCGGTAGCATAGCGGCGGGCGAGGCGTTCGAGTTCGGCGCTGGAGAGCTTGTGTGGGTCGCAAATGACACCGCCTTTAGCGCCTCCAAAGGGGATATTGACGACGGCGCACTTCCAGGTCATCCACATGGCTAATGCACGTACTTCGTCCTGGGAAACTTCCGGGCTGAAGCGGATGCCGCCTTTGGCAGGGCCGCGATTGATATTGTGCTGCACGCGGTAGCCTGTAAACATTTCCACGTCCCCATTGTCCATACGTACGGGGAAATTAACGATGAGTTCACGTTTAGGTTTGCGTAAAATAGCTCGCAGGGGCTGCGAGAGGCCAAGGCGCTCGGCGGCCTCGTCAAATTGAGCGACAGCCACATGATAGGGATTGAGAATTTCAGTAGCCATAGCTGAAAAACCTCCTTGTAATGAAGCTATGCAACTTTGCACGTAGCACCACGTCTGAGCGACCGCAGGGCGACCGCAGCGCCCGCAGCGCCCGCAGCGCCCGCAGCCCGCAGGGCGACCGCAAGGGTCGCCCCTACCATACTACGGTTTCGCTTCCTCATGTCGTTTGATACTTTAGGGCTTTAGTGCTGTGAAAGGTAAACACCCGACCAATCACCGAAGTAGAGCCCTTCACCGTTGAGCACAACACCATGCACCCAGGGAGGAATGACCGCCGCGAGGGACTGGTGGTCAAGCGGGAGCCAGCCAACATCCTGGATAGCAATTTGTTCAGCCTTGTTATAGAGAGCGATGCGGGCGTCGCCTGAGGTCGCCTCGGCCTGCATTACTGTCTGGTCGAAGGTGGGGTTATGCCAATCGCCATTATTATTGGCTGCTGTCGAGAGCAGGTTGAGCGTCAGCCAATCATAGGGATCAGGGAAGTCAGCTCCCCACTGGGTGAAACCAAACTGGATCTGGTGCCTGGCTGTCTCGTCATTATAGGCGTTTAGTTCCACGGGGTTCAGTTTTATTTGAATGCCAAGGGCCGTCTGCCACATTTGCTGCAAGGCGGCAGCCTCCTGTGAGGACACCTGTGAGCTTGGATAAGAGAATATGATTGGGGGTACCTTGCTGACATCGGGGTAAACTGATTGTAGGAGAGACTTGGCCTTATTCGGGTCAAATGGTATACCCTGGTAGTCGGGTTGATAACCGGGCATGCCTGGTGGAATAATGGTCGGCGCCGGCGTCACTGCATCTTTGAAGATGGCATGTGCTAAGGTGACTTTGTCAATCGCGTAGGCAAAGGCCTGGCGTACCGCGGATTTGTCGAACGGAGGCATTTTGTTGCTGAAGAAGAGCAGGTCAGTTTGGAGCAGGGAACTGGAGGTAAACCCTGGCATGCTCCTGGCGGTGACTCTATCCGAAGGCAGGATATTCCAGAGCAGGCTGTATTGTCCCGCGCGATAGGCTTTAAAGGCGGTGCCGACATCACCCACAAAGATCATGTCTACTTCTTTCAGCCTGGTCTTTGGACCATAGTAGCGCGGGTTGGGAACCAGAACCATTTTGACATTATGATCCCACTCCTTGACCATGAAGGGGCCAGAACCGATGCCATTGCCCGCGGCATGGTTGATCCAGTCGGTCTGTCCATACTGATCGATGATTTTCTGGTTCAGGGGGAAATAGAGCGAGTTCGTAAGTACTTCGAGGAAATAGGGAGTGGGCTGCGTCAAGGTGATCTGCAGGGTCTGGCCGTCGATGGCCTTTACACCTGCCAATGTTTTTGTCTTGCCACTGTTGACGGCATTGGCGCCGACGATGGCGCCTTCAAAGAAAGTGGCGATGCCCGATTTCACCTCTGGGAGCAGCGCCCGCGTGAGGGTGTAGACGTAGGTTTGCGCAGTGATGGGTGTGCCATCCGAGAACATGATGCCCGGTTTCAAATGAAAGGTATAGACCTTGTTATCGGAAGAAATATCCCAGGTTGCCTGATCAGGCACAACGTTGAGATTTTTGTCTGATCGCACCAAACCGCTATAGATCATACCGACGGCGAGGGCCGAGTTTGCATCTGGCCCTAAGGCGGGATCGAGAAAGCCGATATCGCGAGTGCCGACGTTGGGAAGAATTAATGTCTGGTCGGTTGCCAGGGTGGGTGTTCCGCTGGTGGGAGGGTTGGAAGAGCTTTGACCGCACGCTGCCAGGAGCATGAGCAGGATACCTAGAAACGAGAGAAGAACCGGCAAATGCCAGGGGTACAGGTACCATTTGTGATTACGCACAACTCGCCTCACTTTCTGAAGCTATACGAAGGGAACGGAGCTAAGATGAATCGTGTAGGCCATTGTACAACGCCTGGAGGGGTATACACAAGAAATACGCCTGGTTGCATGGTGATATCACATTGGTTGGCGTCGTTCTAAGATTGACTTTTGAAATTTCTGGACAACGAGCATAAAAACGTCTTATAATTAGGTGAAGTCATGATACTGTTCAATGGCGAACAGGAGGCAAAGAATGCACGTGCTGGTGCCTGGCGCTGCTATTCATAGCAGCGCTGGCCTTCGTGATAGCGATATACATGCAATACGCTGCGCTGATGTACGCGGTCAACTGCGCAGCAGCGGTTGCTCCATCAGTGATAGTCTGATTGTTCCCCAGATGGCGCCCCCTACACCCCGCCGGGGCGCGGTAAACCGGCCCCTACGACCTCTGCTACACTTCTCCATCTCTTGTTTGCCTGGATCTCCTCTAGAGGTCTCTTATTCGGTACGATTTAGTTACCATAGCACATTTCTTGCGCCTCATTCGTTGCAAAAGATAGAAACAGAAAGAAGGAGGGAAGGTAGGTAGCTCCTTTGCTGCTTACCAGATATACTATGGACGTCAAAGAACTCTTCATGAACGGCGAGTTTGTGCCTTCTGAGCGTGGCGTGATTTCTGTACATACACACGGTTTTGCTTACGGTACCGGGTGCTTCGAGGGCATTCGAGGCTACTGGAATGAGAAAGAGCAGCAAGTCTACATATTCCGCCTTCGAGAGCACTTCGAACGGTTTCTGCGCTCGTGTAAGATTCTTCAGATCTCGCTTCCCTATACGATTGACCAGCTTATTGATATAAGTCTAGAACTGGTGAGGCGCAATGGCCTGCGCAGAGATATCTACATAAAACCAATTGCTTATAAGGCTGATTTGTCAATCGGTGTACGTCTACATGGCCTTCCTGACCACCTGGTTATTACTGCACAGCCGCTGGGGAACTATATCGATATCAGTGGGCTTCACTGCGGCGTTTCCTCCTGGCGGCGCGTTGATGATAACGCTATCCCCGCCCGGAGTAAGATTTGTGGCGCGTATGTCAATTCGGCATTTGCGAAGAGCGAGGCGATTCAGAACGGCTTCGACGAGGCGATTATGCTTACGCACGAGGGTCATGTCTCCGAGGGAAGCGCCGAGAACATTTTCCTGGTGGTGAATGGTGAACTGGTGACGCCTGCGCCGACGGAGAATATATTGCTGGGTATTACCCGTGAAACCGTGATGGAGCTGGCGCGGCGCGAACTTGGCCGTATTACGCGCGAGCGACAGGTAGACCGCACGGAACTCTATGGAGCTGACGAGATTTTCCTGTGCGGCACGGGGGCACAGATCGCTCCTGTTGTGAAGGTAGATCATCGCTCTATTGGAGACGGGAAGGTTGGGCCGATCAGCAGTACGCTGCAGAAGCTCTACTTTGACGTGGCACGGGGCAATCGTTCCGAGTATCGAGTGCAGTGGTGCACGCCGGTGTATGCTGCGGTAGCCGAACAGTTGCAGGTTCCTGATTGAGAAGATGGCCTTCTGGGGTAACTGAAGTGGTTAGAACAGAGAGGACATTCTTTCTATATGCGTTTCTCTTACTGCTGGGAGGTTATGGGCCGTTACTGCTGGGGTTCTCTGGTGGATTTGCTACTGCCGCCAGGGCAATGGGATCAATCTTGCAGACTTCTACATGATCTTTGAAGCCTGTAAACTCCCTCATCGGGAGACAATAGCGATTCACCGGGCCAAGACTTGGTGAGATAGGTTCGGTATCGCTCCAATAGAGCGCCATAAAGGTGACGCCTTTCTGTAAGATCTGCTGCGGGGTCGTGATCAGCGTAATATCCAGAAATTGTGGCACAAGGTCAACGCCAATGTAGTTCTGGGTCAGCACCACGGCAGTTGGCGGCAACGTTTCGTTGATATAGGAATCTGCTTGCTGCAAGGAATCGCCGTGAGTATGCAAAAATCGTGCCTGGAAGCCCCAGACGTCTCCTACCAGGAAGAGGACACAGAGGAGGAGACCAAGCGCCTGAGCACGGCGAGAGAAACCATGCAAGCGGGCGCGGGACCGTCTGTTCCGCGGCGCTTCATAGATTTCCTGTGCGAGCACCAGGTAGAGTGGCACTATCCACAGGATCATATAATGTGGGCTTTTTAACGAGATACTAAGCGCAAACAGTACTCCACCAAGCGCCCAGCTGACGATCACCGGCTGAGATACGTTCCGGCGGCGAAACATTCCCTGAAGATAGCGGAGCAGGGTGATGGCAGACCCACCAAGTAGCACGACAATGGTCACAAGAAAAATCCAGTACCGGCTCCAGATAGCCTGGAGCGCCACCAGCACGCTATCGTTGAGTCCTGGCGCAGCTTTCTTTCCCAGCGTCCGGTAAAGTTGATCCAACAATGCTGTATGATACAGCGTTCCAAACGCAAGGTGCATCGCTAATCCATAGCCAGCCACAACGAGCAGCATCATCCCGCAAAGCACAGCATGTCCAATCCAGTGCTTGCGCTGGAGCAGGAGGTTCAAAAGAACCACCAGGACAATAAAGCCGCCGATTTGTTTGTATATGATCACGCACCCGGCAAGAAGACCGGCGAGCCCGTACCACATCAGGTAGCGAGAACGCGATGATGGGAAGGTATGTGTCGCATGCCAGTAGACCCAGATTGCGAGAATGATGAGAAGCATGAGCGAGTTTTCCAGATAAATGGCCTGGTTGGTGAAAATAATCCAGACATCACTGCCAACAAGCACCAGGGCAATCAGGACCACTTTTCTGCCTAAGACCTGTCTCGTAAACACATAAAGCAGGAGAAGCATGATGAGCGAGATGATCACACTGAGCATCCTACCAGTGAGATAGCTGATACTTTCCCACAGTTTGAACCAGCCCATGAGGAGAAAGAGATAGAACGGAGGATGATAGAGAAACGGTATCACCGGGTGGTGATACGCCGGCCGAAGCGAGGGATAGCCATAGCGGAGTGCCAAGGCGGCGGCATTATGGTAAATCGGCTCATCGACTTCCAGACCCGTATGAAAGGCGGCATAGAGGCGAACAAGGAGCGCGATGGCGAGAAAGAGACCGACGATCACCCATTCCTGGATCGCGCTGTACTGCTTCTGAGAACTCAACGCAGGCTGGCGAATCGTTGGCAGATCAGGAATATCAAGAATGGGCATAGTTGGTATTGTTGTTTGCTCAGAAATATCGACAGGTGCTGAGAATTTATCCGGCTTGCGCATATCTATCCCCTTACGCAGAAAAAGTAAAAAGAGCGGCTGAATTTGCTGGAACACTCAGCACGGTTGGCACTGCCTGTATAGGCTCATGTGATAATGGTGGCATACGCCACATTCCATTTGCGGCTAGAGTGGTATTCCCAAGCGTGACGTGGGTTGTTGCGATGAGTGATGCTGCCCGCATGCGGAAAGTCGTCATTGTATGATAGGATGAGCCTGTTTCAAGACATAGGCAGAGATATTTTCGGTAGTATTGAGGACGCTTGGAAGCGGGGCAGTCTGTGCGGCAGCCAGGTGGAAAAAGAGCAGGCCATAGTATAAAATCGTTGGAGCCCCTTTCGGATTAATGGACGCATACGACGCATCAGGCACTTCCTGAAAGTCTAGCTGGTTAATCCCAAGCAAAGCGGATTGGAAGAGAATATCGCTCGTCCAGAGGGCTGCTCCGAATGTATTGGAGATGCCGCGTATCCCCTTGTTAGAGATGGTGTTGATTTCCGTGATGGCAACGGGAAGCCCCTGCTTATCTGCTGCCACGACCCATTCTCTTGCCGCAATCGTGAAACGTTGCATCGCCTGCGCTGAAAGGAGTGTCTCCGCCGACAGGTTCTTAGCAAGCGCATGAGAGCCACTGTAGTAGTAGTAATGCCGCGTCGCAGCTGCAAGCGAGCCACTGCTCCCCACGTCGTGCAGAAACGAGGAAAACCAGGAAGTCTTGCAACATATTTCCGGCCCCAAAAACTTTACCGTTGGGACTTGCGCCAGGACCGCGTTTCGATATGCTTTCCATTTGGTAAGATAGTTGCTATATCCCCACCCGGTGGGGCGTTCTCCATGGTTTACGAAGAGATCTGGCTCATTTGCTATAGAAAATCCCAGCAAGGTGCTGCCACCAACTGCAGCCACATACGCTGCTTCACTGGCAATCATCTGGGGATTGTCGATGAGGAAGTTGAGTCCCCAGATCACGTTCCAGTGAATGCGCCGGGCGAACGCAAAGAGAGACTGCACCAGGGTTTTTGTCAGGATGGGATGGCTGAGGCAGGCAGGTTTTGCACCTGGCCTCCATAATGCTTCATCGGCGGAATGCCCGCCAACATGAAGCGTGCCTGTAGCAAAGTTTTTATATAATTGTTCATAGGCTTTCTGATGAGCAGCATCGGTACGCAGCACTGTACAAAGATCAACCAGCTCAAGGTTTATGCCAACAAAGGATGAAGGAATTGGCGAGGCTTTCTGCTGAGAAACAATTGTCAGCAGCGCCGCAGGTGAAGAAGATGCTGGAAGGTGCTCCTCGACAGAAAGAGTGCCGCATCCTGAGAGCAGCACAACCAGGGTACAAATCACACAAAGGCATCGGGTGTAGGAAGCGTTCATGCCGTGTCTCCTTAACGCCATGCAACCAGTGTATCCGCTAGCGGTGTATTCGTTGTTTCTCTTCCCCAGGCGACGTAGGCTGCTCCTACGATCCAGAGGCCGATATGTAGCATATCAAGCGCCGGAAACAGCATTCCACGAATATCTCGCGCATTCACGACACTCGCGATGCCGAGGGCAAGCAACGCGAAACCGATGCTCCCGCTGAGCAACCCAAGCAATAGAGCATTCCCAAGTGCAACAGCAGCTATCAGCATGACCCCAAGAAGGATCGCGCTTACCGTCACAAGTGCTGCTTTGACGAACATCCACCTCGCGTATGGACACGTGGGGTTCTCTCGATAGAACGTCATGGCTCCTGCACCCGCAGCAATGTGTTTTGCCAGGCGAAACTTGCGCTGGTGATTTCGATAGACAGAGACGGTGTCCGTACAACAGATAACATACCCCGCGCAGACCATTTCCCAGGCGAGATGGAAATCCTCCCAGCTATAGGTTGCCCCGAGCGGCCAGTGGCGCCGGATCTGATCCCACACGCACTTTGTGATCAGTAGGTTGTTTGTCACCGGCAACCCTCTGGCTTTTCCAAAGACAGCCTTAGACAGGAAAAATACTTCTCCATAGCTGGGCCACTCGGAAAAGAGTGAACAATCCTGATAGAGACCGGAAAGGCTGGTATCTTCGGGATGGCGATAGCTTCGTCCGGCAACTCCGTCAATGTGGTAGTGTTGGAGCAAGTGCACCGAATGCGAAAGCCAGTCCCGCGGGGGCACGACCTGACTATCGAGAAGGGCCAGTGCCTCTACGCCAGCATTCACAGCGGCTTCACACCCACAATATCGTTTCAGATTTGCGTCACGGCCAGTCCATACAGCAGGACGCCGAATCTGGATGCAATGCACGCGCGAATCCCAGAGCATATCTCCCAGAATGCTCCAGGTCGCATCTTGCTCAGAAACATTGCCCACGAGAAAAACACTGATCTGGCCTGCATAATCCTGTTCGAGAACCGAGGTCAGACATGCGCGAATCGTGCGCTGGGAGTTTCTCACCGGAATAACCACACCCACATGAGGAATCTGGATGAGTGGTTGAACGGATTGCACACGCATCGTTTCGCGTTTCGTGATATCCTGCCGGTGGAAGACAAAATGATCGTTCGTAAAATAATTGACAATCGCGGCTACACCAGCCCCAATCACCGTGACAACCAGGTACTGAACGCCAATCCAGGTGAGCAGGGCGAAGAGGGCCTGGTTGAGTGGGAAGGTGATCGCGCTCGTCGAGTGGAACTTGAGCCACTGCGCAGCGAGATGGCCATCGCGTTCCTTCCAGTTCAAAAAGCGATTCAGGAAAAAGTTGGTTTCAATACTGGTAATGGCCTGAATGAGATAGGCAAGATGTTCTTCTACATGCAGAAAATGGACCAGGACGAACAGCAAGACGATGCCCCCGATCATGACACTCCCCCCGACGACGCTAAAGCCCAGGATACGACGAGGCGCGAGAAAGCGCAGGCGCTGAACTCCCCTCTGGCGTTCCGGCGGTAAGACAACCGAAGGCGGTGTGGTTGGCATTTCTCGAAACGCCTGTATAGTACGGCCTGGTAATGAGAGTCGCGGCGCGATTAGAGGCCTTTCATTGCCATTCATAACTTCAACTTCCCCTGAAGTACAATAATATACCACATGGAGAGACGAATAGAAGACAATAAAGTAATTCAGGATGTCATTTTCCACACGTTTTTCCTAGCTGCGCCTCTTCAAGTAGATAAGAGATGCAGGACACTCCACGTCCCTGTGGGGTGTCCTGCATCTCTTATCTGTAAACGCCTGAAGCAGGTCTGGCAGTTAGCGCTTTGTGTACTGCGGGGCCTTACGGGCACGTTTGAGGCCGGGCTTCTTGCGTTCCTTCATGCGCGGGTCTCGTGTGAGGAAGCCAGCTTTGCGTAGAGCAGACTTCCAATCGGGGTTTACACGCACGAGGGCACGCGCCAGGGCGTGACGAATAGCGCCGGCCTGGCCGCTTGTTCCACCACCAACGACACGGATGGTCATGGTATACGCATTGTCCAGGTCGAGCAGGCGTAGGGGAGCAGCAAGGGTAGCCATATATGCATCGCGCTGCCCAAAATAGGTATGGGCATTTTTACCGTTGACGGTGATACTACCATCACCGTTCGGGAAGAGACGCACGCGCGCTACGGCTGTTTTGCGCCGCCCCATACCGTAGTAGTACTCGCCTTTGATGGTATCAGCCAAGGTAGGTTCTCCTCTTTTAACTATTCACTCGCTTTGGTTTCTTTGGATGGTTCAGGCTGCTTTAGCAAGCCCTGTGGGCCAGTCCAGGGAACTGGTTTCTGAGCATGGTGTGGATGTGTTGGGCCAGCATATACTTTCAGGTGGGACATGATTTCATTGCCCAGGCGATTGTGCATGACCATGCCGCGCACAGCATGCTCTAAGGCTCGCTCTGGATGTTTGCCCCCAAGGACCTGGCGCAATGTCTGCTGCTTGAGCCCTCCAGGATACTGGCTATGGCGATAGTAGATTTTCTGATCCAGGCGCTTGCCCGTCACGGCGATCTTTTCGGCGTTGATCACGATCACGAAATCACCGCTCTGGAGATGTGGCGTGAAGGTAGGTTTGTGTTTACCGCGCAGGATCTGCGCAATCTGCGATGCCAGGCGGCCCAGGATCTGTCCCTCGGCATCGATGACGTACCACTGCGGTTTCAGGTCAGCAGCCCTGGCACTATAGGTTTTCATCATTTTCGTTGCTCCAAACGATGTGTATACATGTCCGATATATTTTTAGATGCCGAACTCTTCAGGATAAGTTACCTGCACCAGACACAGTCCACACGATGGGACTGCTGAACCAGAGTGCGTTTTGTCCGCGCGCTGCACGATAGCAGCAAACTCACTAAGGTTCATACGATTTTGCCCTACAAGCAACAGCGTTCCGACGATTCTGCGAACCATACCAGTCAGAAAGGCATCCGCAGTAAAATCACAGTAGACCAGAACACCGTGGCGGGTACAACGCGCATCCAGCATAGTACGTATACAGTGATGCGGTCCTGGCATTCTCGGATTGGTCTCATCGGGACTATGCCCAAACGCTCCAAAGTCTTTACGCCCTACTAACAACTGGCTGGCATTGTGCATCGAGTCAACAGATAATGCCTGCGGGCGATGGTAGCTGTAACGCGCCTGTAAGGCTGCCGGCACGGCAGCATTCCAGATGCTGTAGCGATAGGAACGACTCAATGCGCTGTAACGTGCATGGAAGCGTTCCGGTACCTCTTTGGCCCATCGCACCGCGATATCATTGGGTAGGACAGCATTCAGGGCCCGTATCCAGACTTGAGGCGACAGGCGGGAGCTGGTATGGAAATTCACTACCTGCCCACTCGCGTGAACGCCTGCATCGGTACGGCTGGCGCCATGTAGCACAGATTTTTCACCTGAGATACGAGTGATGGCTGTCTCTATTACCCCCTGCACTGTTGGCCCGTGATCAGCAGGCTGGCGCTGGAAGCCGTGATAGTCTGTGCCGTCGTACTCAATGCCACAAACAATATTCATCTTGTAACGTAGGAGGCAGGGGATCAGCCCTACCCCGCGACAGATTACACGAGGGCAATCTGTGCTATATGGGCAGCGTCGCCCAGGCGCCGTCCTAATTTTGTGATACGTATGTAGCCACCAGGGCGATTAGCATAGCGCGGAGCCAGCTCTTCAAACATTTTCTTGACAACCAGCTCATCAGGCAACTCACTGAGTATGTTGCGGCGAGCATGCGTTTCTATGACTATTGCCTGGTATGCTGCTTGCAGGGCCTCTTCGGCGTTGTCTTCATCTCTAAAAATGTTAAGCAGTTCTTCACGGCGCGCCTTGAGTTTATTTTCCAGGTATTTACGCCCTTTTTCGGTCAAAGGCGGCTTGTTGTGCTCCGCCCGTTCTGCGTTGGAGGCCACCCGCATTTTGAGTGAGAAGCGGCCGCGACGCGCAAAAGCCAGCACTTGTGCAGCCTTGTCTTCATCAGGGACAAGCGAAGCCAGGTGTTGCTGGGCCGCTAAACGTCCCTTGACTGCCATAGTGATGAGCTTTTCAGCACTACCACGAATGGCATTAGCACGCGCCTCCGTGGTATTGATACGATCATAGCGGATGAGACCTGCCATTAAGTTACGACGCGCAGCGCGACGGCGATGCTCAGGCATGCTCAACCGATTACCGGCAACTCGGTGCCTCACCTTAGTCCTCCATTTCGTGATCGCCGTCCATGTCGGCTCCAACAGCGCTGGTGCGCGGATTCGGTAGGAAGTTGCGTGCGAGCAAGCGCTCACGCAGCTCTTGTAAGCTCTTTTCGCCAAAGTTGCGCACGCCCAGCAGGTCTTCCTCGTTCATAGAGAGCACCTGACCCACCTTCGTGATGTTACTGCGCTTGAGGCAGTTATAGGCACGCACGGAGAGATCAAGCTCTTCGATGGGTGTGTCATAGATCTTCTGAGGTATGGGAATGCTGCTGAGCGGAGCCTTCTCCGGTTCAACCAGGGTAGCGCGATAATTGGCAAGCTGCGTAAAATGACGCACGAGGATATCTGCACTCTGGCGCAGGGCCTCGTCGGGCGTTATAGTACCATCAGTCCAGACATCGAGAATAATTTTATCAAAATTGGTCATCTGCCCCACACGGGTATGTTCAACGGTATAGTTGACCTTTTGCACGGGCGAGTAAATGGCATCAACGGGAATTACGCCAATTGGCTGGTCTTCTTTGGAGTCGGCAGGGACATAGCCTTTGCCGGCCTCAACGACCATTTCCATATCGAGGCGAGCATTTTCGCTGTCCAGAGTCGCGATATGGAGATCGGGGTTGACGATCTCTACCGTACTAGGGGCCTGGATGTCCGCCGCTGTGATTTCGCGCTCGCCACTGACTTCGAGATGCATAGAAACCGCGTGGTCAGAGAAGGAACGCAGGCGCAACTTCTTAACATTCAACACGATATCTGTGACATCTTCCACCACATGTGGGATGTCTTGAAACTCGTGTTGAGCCCCTTCGATGCGAATAGAGGTTACTGCTGCGCCAGGCAGCGAGGACAGCAACACACGTCGCAGGGCATTGCCCAGAGTCATGCCGTACCCGGCCTCTAAAGGCTCAATATCGTAGCTCGCATAATTTCCCTGTGTTTTTGTATTTTTAATGCGAGGCAGAGTAATATTTAGCAAGGTTCTAACCTGCCTTTCTTTTCCTACCAGGGCTACGTCGAGTGTCCTGAGTAAAGTGTTTTAGCCGAGAGAAATGGAACCAGAAACTCGAAACGTTGGTAGTCCAAGAGTCAAGCGCCCTGTGACGGCCCTATAAAGAGCCGCGAAGGCTTGTACCCATCCACCGGCGCAGGGCATCTTTGCTTCAATAGATACCCTAACGTTGATAAAACTCAACCACCTTCTGCTCTTCAAAGGGCAGTTCGAGGTCTGTCCGAGAGGGTAGGGAGGTGACGCGTCCTGTCATGCCTGTGATATCCAGGCTGAGCCAGGAAGGAACACCCTTCTGGGCGAGCAACAACTCGCGAGTTTTGAAGTACTCAAGGCCCTTGCTCCGTTCGCGGACGGTGATAACATCGTTCGGCTTGGCGATAAAAGAAGGGATATCGGTTTTGCGGCCATTAACAGCAAAGTGCCCATGGCAGACCAACTGGCGTGCCTGAGCACGAGAGTCAGCGAAGCCCAGACGATAGACGAGGTTATCTAGACGCATCTCGAGGATCTGTAACAGGTTTTCACTGGTTTTGCCCGGACGACGAGCGGCGGCATCGAAATGCTTGCGGAACTGTCGCTCGAGGATGCCGTAGGTACGACGCACCTTCTGCTTTTCACGCAGTTGTAATGCATAGCCAGAGGCTTTGCGAGCCCGGCCGCTGCCATGCTGGCCCGGGCGAGTATTGCGGCGCTCAAGAGTGCATTTGGTGATGCACTTGTCGCCTTTGAGAAAAAGTTTTACCCCCTCACGCCTGCACAGTTTGCAAACGGGGCCGGTATAACGTGCCATTTATTTAGAATCCTCCTTTATATTCCGACCCACAACGCCGCTGTCGCGCTAGCTTCGCTCAGTGGGTCGGATCAGAAGCTCCTTACACCAGCTGGTGTATAAAAAGGGGAGATTTTCGGGGGACACCCCCGCGCCCCCGCAGGAGGCGCAGCCTCCCTTTCCCGAATCGGTCCCTTGATTCTGCACCAGGTTATACGCGGCGTCTTTTGGGCGGCCTACAACCATTATGCGGAATAGGTGTAACATCAATGATCGAAGTGATGGCCAGGCCGGCAGTTTGCAATGAGCGGATTGCCGCCTCGCGGCCTGACCCAGGGCCCTTGACAAAGACCTCGATCTGTCGCAGGCCATGCTCCATCGCTTTGCGAGCCGCCGATTCGGCGGTAACCTGTGCGGCGTAAGGAGTGCTCTTGCGTGATCCCTTGAACCCCTGGCTACCGGCACTGCCCCAGGAGATGACGTTGCCATTGGGGTCGGTCAAGGTGACAATAGTATTGTTAAAGGTTGCCTGGATATGGGCCTGCCCACGCGGGATGGACTTACGTTCGCGCCGCCTGGGCTTGCCTGTTGGTTTCTTTTTGTCTGCTGCCATATATGCGATACCTCCCCGGCGTTACTTCTTAGCTACAGCTTTTTTCCTGCCCGCTACGGTCCTCTTGGGTCCACGGCGCGTGCGGGCATTGGTGCGCGTGCGCTGGCCGCGCACCGGGAGGTTACGGCGATGGCGCATACCACGATAGCAGCCAATTTCAATGAGCCGCTTGATGTTCATATCGACTTCGCGACGCAGGTCACCTTCGACCTTATATTCACGGTCGATGAGCTCGCGCAAGCGGTTGACCTCTTCTTCAGTCAAGTCCCGTACCCGGGTGTCCGGGTCAACGCGCGTGCGCTCCAGGATTTTACGGCTCGTAGTGAGGCCGATCCCATAAATGTACATCAGCGAAATCTCCACGCGTTTGTCGCGTGGAATGTCAACGCCGGCGATTCTAGCCATCTTCTCCTCCAATTTCGAGCACCTGAGAGTGTGCTCAATGCAGTTGAGTGTTTAAGAGGAACTCAACGCTCCTGCTTAACCCTGCCTTTGTTTATGCTTTGGATCTTTACTACAGATAACCATTACGACCCGATTGCGGCGGATTACCTTGCAGTGTTCACAACGCGGTTTTACTGAAGCGCGTACTTTCATGATGTGCCCTCCTCACCATATAGATATAAGAGTCTGTCTGATTTCCATTACGATCGCTTGTGAGCGCAGCCTCACCGCGCGAGCCCTCTATGGGAGAGGGCGAAGCCTCTGAGCATCAGACACGCTCTAAGATAACAATGTATTGGCCTTTATGGTCATTATTTAAAGAAAAGATGCCTCAAGAAAGAAGATCAGGATGTCGAGGAACGATCACCTTACGATCTCACCCGCCATGTGATACGGCCTCTAGTCAGATCGTAGGGGGAGAGCACGACTCTCACTTTGTCACCTGGGACAATGCGTACAAAATTCATGCGAATCCGCCCAGAGAGCACTGCAAGGACCTGGTGCTGCTCATCTATTTCAACCTTAAACATAGCATTTGGGAGGGCTTCGAGTACTTTCCCCTCTACCTCAATCTCATCCTTTTTGGCCATAGCATCCTTTCTGATCGAGTTATCTGTTTAATAGTTAAAACGGCAGCAGTTGACACTGCTGCAGCCAACTGTGAATTATAGCACACGTGCTACAGAAAGTCGAGAGGCAAGGTACCATTAAAGAGTTAAGATATCTGCGTCTCCCGTGGTGATGGCAACTGTATGTTCAAAGTGAGCGGCATAAGTGCCATCCGCCGTAACTACCGTCCAATTATCAGGGAGAACCCGCGTCTCTTTGGCTCCCATAATGACCATAGGTTCAATGGCAATCACCATTCCAGGTTTCAGGATTGGATTTTGTTGTCCCGGCTCGACGTAGTTGAGCACCTGCGGGTCTTCATGCATGCTACGCCCAAGGCCGTGGCCGCCATACATACGCACGATGGAGAAGCCCGCCTCTTCGACATGCCGCTGTATAGACCGGCTGATGTCCTGCAAGCGGTTGCCAGCGCGAGCGGCTGCGATACCACGGTAGAGAGCATCCTCTGTTACCTTCAGGAGGCGCTGTACTCGCGGTGAGACCTCACCGACTGGCACGGTAACGGTCGCGTCTGCATGCCAGCCATCATAGACGGCGACAAAATCGATGCTGACAAGGTCACCTTCTTTCAAGACGCGTTTGCCTGGAATGCCATGGACAACTTCATCATTTACTGACGTACAGACAGATGCAGGATAACCGCGATACTTCAAAGTACCAGACCTGGCGCCTCGACGTTGGAGTTCTGCGACTGCGATATCGTCCAGTAGACGCGTGGTAATGCCAGGACGTACAGCCGAACGCATAGCCGCCAGTATCTCTGCGACGATGTGACCGGCCTGACGTATTTTTTCGCGCTCTTCCTTTGATTTTAAGATGATTGCCATTGATTTGCTCTAGTGTTGTTCCAACAAGCCCGCGTCCCGTATTGTTTTCAACAGGGCCGCCTGTACCTGATCGATGCTCTGGTTGCCGTCCACTTCCCGAAGTTTGTGCTGGCTGTCATAGTAATCGAGCAGGCGAATGGTTTCGTTGAAGAATATGTCCAAACGCCTCTGTACAGCTTCTCCGGTATCATCGGAGCGCTGGTAGAGTTCACTGCCATCGATGTCACAGATGCCAGGCACTTTTGGAGGCCGCGAATGTATGTTGTATACATGCTGGTTCGCCCGGCAGATATACCTTCCCGAGAGCCTGTTGAGCAGTTCCTGGCGCGGGACGTTCAGATAGACGACGAGATCTATCTGCCGCCCGATATCCTGCAATCCTTTATCCAGCGCCCGTGCCTGTGCGACCGTGCGCGGGAAGCCGTCGAGCAGGACGCCGCGGCTACAATCCGGCTGTGAGAGGCGATTGAGCACCATTGCTACAGTAATGTCGTCGGGAACCAGCTCGCCTCGATCAAGGTATACCTTGGCCTTCACGCCCAGTTCAGTTTGCTCATCGAATGCTTTACGGAACAGGTCACCACTGGCCACATGGGGGATGCCGAGAGTAGCTTCCAGCATATCTGCCTGCGTCCCCTTCCCTGATCCTTGTGCGCCGACCAGGATAATGTTCACGTTATTCCTCCGGTGAAAGCAATTGGTATGTTCCTACGATAGGAAACCCGAGTAGTTACGCATGACCATCTGTGCTTCGAGCTGCTTGACCGTGTCCAGGACCACCCCTACAACGATGAGGACGGCGGTACTACTGAGGAGCTGGTTACCACCGACACGAGTGATGTACGGCAAGGCAGCAATGATACCCAGGAACAGTGCACCTCCCAGAGTGATACGATAGAGGATGCCCTCCATGTGCCTGCGCGTTGGTTCACCAGGGCGATATCCTGGAATAAAGGCGCCCTGCTTCTGTAAGTTTTCAGGGATGTTCTGCTGCTGCCACAGGACAGTGGCATAGAAGAAGGTGAAGAGTACGACCAACAGGCCCAGGGCAAGAGCATACCACCACAAGGATGGATTGACCACATAGGTAGCGACCCCCAACGCAAAGTTTTTTAGCCAGGGGGTGTTACTGGACGCCAGGTAGCGTGAGAGCACTTCCGGAAAGATGAGCATCGACTGCGCGAAGATGAGCGGGATCATGCCTGCGCTGTTCACCTGCATTGGAATATAGGTGGTCTGGGCCGAACCGACGAGCAAGCCTCGTCCTACTACGCGCTTGGTGGGATACTGAACCGGCACACGCCGCTGTCCCTGATAGATGTAAACGATGGAGAGGATGGTCAACAGGCCGACCAGCAAGAAGACTGCGATGCTGATGATGCCGCCATTGCTAGACGAACTGGTGAGGAAATCCTGCTTGATGTAGCCGGGAAGGCCACTGACAATGCCAGCGAAGATAATCAACGAAATACCGTTGCCGATGCCATTTTCGGTGATCAGTTCACCCAGCCATACCAGTACCATCGTGCCAGCAGTCAAGGACATGAGGATAGCGAGAGCCTGCAACCAGTTTGGGCCGAAGAGGTTAAAGGTAGTCGGGTCGAGCACCTGAGCATTCACAAAGATTGCTATATAGCCCAGGGCCTGCAAGAAGGCCAGTGGAACGGCGATGATACGCGTGATCTGGCTGAAGCGCAGGCGACCCGCCTCACCCTCTTGCGAGAGATTTTGCAGGGCCGGTATAATCGGCTGCAAAAGCTGCATGACAATAGTGGCCGTGATATAAGGATAGACTCCCATAGCAATGATAGAGAAGTGTTGTAGGTTCCCGCCCGAGAAGACATCGAGCAAGCCAAAGATCTGACCCAGGTTTCCATTGCTATTAGGGTTACTAAAGAGACCTCTCAAAGCAGACTGTTCCGCCGATGTCAGGGGAACAGGAATATTAGCGAGAATACGGGTTATCAGCAATATTCCCAATGTGAAGAGAATCTTATTACGTAGATCTGGAACGGTCCAAACGCTACGCAGTCGTTCCCACATGGGAGCCTCCTTTCATGGATACGAGAACGCCAGTAATGCTCATGCCTGGGCAGCAGGACTGGCTGGTGCTCCGGGCGCTTCCTTTTTGCTTCTCTTGGTCTTTTCGTAGACCTTGACAGCAATGATCTCGACAGCGCCTCCGGCGGCCTCAATCTTCGCGCGAGCACTGGCGGAGAATTTATGAGCACGTACGATTAAGGCCCGATCGACTTCGCCGTTGCCAAGGACCTTGATCAGGCCCCGGCCTTCAGCAGGCGTCATCAGGTGCCGTGCAACCAGCTCTTCGGATGTCACACGGGTACCTGCCTCAAACAGTTCGAGATCGGCCACATTAATAATTGTATATTCGTCACGGAAAGGGATGTTGCTGTTGCCCACGCCGCGCACAAATGGCAGGCGCTTGGATAGACGGGTCTGGCCGCCATCAAAAGCGCGATGGATCTTCCCTCCGGTACGAGCTTTCTGGCCCTTGGTGCCACGGCCAGCGGTTTTGCCGCGGCCAGAGCCATGTCCGCGGCCAACGCGCCTCGTAGCTTTGCGCGATCCAGGGGCCGGATGCAAATCAGAAAGGTTCACTCTACTATCTCCTCTACCTTTACCAGGTGGCTCACCTTCTGGATCATGCCACGCACGGTAGGATGATCCTCGCGCTCAATCGTCTGTTGCAGTTTGCGTAGTCCCAGCGATTGAATGGTTGCTTTCTGGTCTTTTGAATAGCCAATAGCACTTTTAACCCACTTTATACGCAGTTTAGCCATTGTTTCCTCCTCTGTATTCCGACCCGACGCTGCGCTAACGCCGCTGTCGCGCTAGCTTCGCTCAGCGGGTCGGATCAGAAGCTCCTCATAAGGGCGCAGTTTTATGATGATCTGCGGCGATCTCCGCCACGGCGGTCACCGCGTTCACTGCCACGGCGGTCGCGGTCGCCCGAACCCCTGCGGCCTGTGGTACTGCGGCTCTCGCGGGCTTCTTCTTCACGAGCGCCTCGGGCTGCAGCAGCCTGTTCAGCAGCGCTAGCAATTTCGGCGGCGTAACGCTCAGCCCGCTTCTTACCAATAATTTCAGCAACCGTCTTGCCACGACGAGCGGCTTCGGCATCGGGCGAGCGGAGTTCACGCAGGGCTTGCAAGCATGCGTTGATGGTGTTGGCCGCATTTGTGCTGCCCAGGGATTTGGTGAGAATATCACGGATACCCGCCAGTTCCATTACAGCACGAACAGCACCGCCAGCAATGACGCCGGTACCAGGAGCCGCTGGTTTGAGCATGACTTCAGAGGCGCCGAAGCGCGTTTTGACCATGTAGGGAATAGTAGTTCCAGCCAGGGGTACATAAATCAAATGTTTCTTGGCATCCTCCACTCCCTTGCGCAGGGCCTCGGTATACTCATTGGCTTTGCCCAGGCCAAAGCCAACATAGCCATTGTGGTCGCCGACGACTACGAGCGCGCGCATGCTGAAGCGCCGTCCACCCATGACGACCTTGGAGACACGGGCCACCTGGACAACCCTTTCCTCCAGGTTTAGTTTTGAGGCATCTATCCTTGCCATCTTCCTGCCTTTCAAAATGGCCTTAGAAATTCAGGCCGACTTCACGAGCGCCTTCTGCAAGCGCAGCAACTCGTCCATGGTAGGTATAGCCACTGCGATCAAAGACGACGCGGCTGACGCCCTTCTCTTTGGCGCGCTGGGCGACGAGTTTGCCCACCTCACGCGCAATTGCTACTTTACGGTTGTCAGCGATCGCGGCGAGGGCTTCAACGGGTGTTTTGGCCACGCTTTTTTCGGCGGTTGGGAGCAGAGTTTTGACCTGGGCAACTGGCTTGCCGCCCTTACCGGGGGCACCCTTCTGCGGTTGAGCGCCTTTGGCCTGGGTCTTGGGAGCAGCCTTTTCCGCCCTGGCTCCTTTTCCCCTGGCCGGGGCCACCTCAGCAGCCATCTCTGCAGGAGCTTCTTCTGTGCCGGCAGCTCTGGGCGTTGCAGCAGGAGCAGCTTTAGGGGTTACCTGAAGGCTGCGCAGAGTCTCCTCGAGTGAGGACGCTGCAGCTAGCGTACGGCCGGTTGAGTCATCAATGACCTGGGCATAGATATGCTGGCCGCTGCGGAAGACACTCAGGCGGGGACGCTCTTCAGATCCCCCCAACCCACGCCGGATACGCCGGTGACGACGCAGCCGCGCTTGATTTGCATTAAATTGTCTAATCATTTCTTCTTACCGCCAACTTTTCCGGCTTTACCAGCTTTGCGACGGATCGCTTCGCCAGCGTAACGAATGCCCTTGCCTTTATAGGGTTCAGGCTTACGCAGGCGGCGGATAGTCGCCGCAGTTTCGCCTACCAGTTGTTTATCGATGCCATGCACACTCAAGCGGGTGGCTTTAGTGGCAGGGTCGACGCCATCGACTGTAAAAGAGATGCCTTTGGGCGGCTGAACTTCGATGGGATGGGAAAAGCCCACCTGTACCACGAGGTTTTCACCGACCTTGGCAGCACGGTAGCCTACACCGTGGATCTCCAGGCTTTTTGTATATCCATTCGTCACTCCCACCACCATGTTGTTGACAAGAGTGCGATAAAGGCCATGTTTCGCCCTGTGTTCCCGGCTGTCCGAAGGGCGGGAGACCATGAGTACCCCCTCTTCGAGTTTGAGCATCAGGTCGGGGTCGACCTGGTACGATAGCTCGCCTCTGGGGCCATTGACCGTCAAGAAATTTGCATCGGTCCAGGTCACCTGCACTTTGGGCGGCACCGCAATTGGAGCGCGTCCAATACGAGACATTGTATAATCCTCTCTATGTTCTCTATCCAGCGCTGATGCTGCGCTAACGACGCGATAGCGTCTAGTGCTTCGCACTCAGCAGTGCTGAGCGGACTACCAGACGTAGCAGATGACTTCGCCACCAAGACCCTGCTGGTAGGCGTGATGACCCGTCATGAGACCCATAGGCGTAGAAACTATAGCCACACCCAGTCCGCCTCGGACGCGAGGGATATCATCCCGCTTGGTATAGACACGCAGTCCGGGTTTACTGACGCGCTTGAGCTGCGTCAACACTGGCTTTTTATCGATATAGCGCAGTGTGAGACGGATCGTGCCCTGTGGGTTATCTTTCAGGATCTCGATATCCTTGATATAGCCCTCTTCTTTCAGCACACGCGCGATCGCCAGCTTCATTTTCGAGGCTGGGATTGATACGCGATTATGCCGTGCTGCAGCCGCATTGCGGATACGTGTGAGCATATCCGCGATGGGATCAGTCATGTTCATGAAACGTCCTCCATATTTACGAAAGGCGAGGTACGAAGGTTCGAGATACCATGTCCTTTCGTGTTATCGCGATCACCAGCTCGACTTTGTCACGCCGGGTAACTCACCACGCAACGCGCGCTCACGAAAGCAGATTCGGCAGAGGCCGAATTTGCGGATGTAGGCGCGTGGGCGCCCGCAGATTGTGCAGCGGTTATGCTGCTGCACCTTAAAGCGTGGTTTGCGCTGTGATTTAACAATCATTGAGATTTTTGCCATTCCGCCCTCCAGCGTTATTTCTTAAAGGGCATGCCCATCAATCTGAGCAGCCGCCGCCCTTCTTCATCGGTGCGAGCCGTGGTAACAATACTTACTTCCATGCCACGTACCTTATCGACCTTGTCGTAGTCGATCTCCGGGAAGACCAGTTGTTCGCGGAGACCGAGGGTGTAGTTGCCACGGCCGTCGAAGGCCTCGGCTGATATGCCCTGGAAATCGCGCAGGCGCGGTAGAGCGACATTCATGAGTTTATCAAGGAAGTAATACATACGCTCCCCGCGCAATGTGACCATACACCCGATTTGCATGCCTTCACGCAGTTTGAAGGCGGCAACGGAGCGTTTGGCGCGTGTGATCACCGGGCGCTGGCCAGTGATGACAGATAAGTCAGAGACTGCAGCATCCATGGCTCTGGCATTCTGGATAGCCTCACCCATGCCGATGTTGACAACTACTTTGTGGACGGCCGGGACCTGCATTGGATTTTTGTAGTTAAACTCCTTTTGCAGCGCTGGCACGACCTCTTGTTGATATTTTTCTTTCAGCCTTGATGCCATAATGTTTAACTACTCCTCGTCCGGTCCTCGATGACCTTCTCACATTTTTTGCATATACGCACTACGCGCACCTTTTGATCGGCGCCCACGGGACGACGCTCATGGCCGACGCGTGTAGGCTGACCACACTCCGTGCAGATAAGCATCGTGTTCGAGACGTGGATGGGCATAGCCTTCTCGATGATGCCTCCCTGGCGAGTCTGGCCCTGTGGGCGGACATGCTTTTTCGCGATGTTCAGGCCTTCGACGACTATCTTACTGACCTGTGGCAATGCCCGCGAAACGGTACCTTGCTTCCCCCTATCCTTACCGGTGATGATCAAGACGGTATCACCCTTCTTGATATTCATTTTGGCGAGGTGGAGGGGTTTTTTCTCTTTTTGTTTTGTTGCCATCTTCTTCCTCACATTCTATAGGGGCGATCACATGGCGGGCGGCCATAAAGGCCCCCACTCCACATCCACACCACTCCCGCCCCTACGGTATTTAGAGCCCCTGCAGGTACTTAGAGCACCTCAGGCGCAAGCGAAGTGATTCTCAAGAAGTTTCGATCGCGCAGTTCACGGGCTACAGGGCCGAAGATACGCGTGCCTCGCGGGTTATTGCCAGCGGCAATGAGTACCGCTGCGTTATCGTCGAAGCGAATATGAGAACCATCGGCTCGCACATATTCTTTTGCCACCCGTACTATCACTGCATTCACGACCTCGCCTTTTTTCACCTGTCCATTAGGCGCAGCCTGCTTGACAGAGGCTTTAATGATATCCCCTACTTCGGCATAACGTTTGGCCGAACCGCTCATTACGCGGATACACATAATTTCTTTTGCGCCAGTGTTATCGGCGACTTTCAGGCGCGTCTGTGTTTGAATCATCGCGGCCTCTCCTTTCAATCCAATCCTGACGGTGCGCTAACGCCTCCTCGATAAATCGGGAGCCTACTGTAGAGTGCCGATTTATCGAGCACGTCAGGGCTGCAAGGCAGCTCCTCGTTCTACTGTTTCACTGGAGTCGTCTTCGGTGGATGTCAAATCGGGGTCAGCCTCGGCCAGCACTTCCTCTACAGGAACGATGCCACTACCCGGCCTCACGATTTCCACCAGGCGCCAGCGCTTCGTCTTACTAAGCGGGCGGCACTCCTCAATGCGAACCATATCGCCAATCTGACAAGCATTTTCTTCATCGTGCGCGTTGAAGCGTTTTGTTTGCTTATAGGTACGTTTATAGATACGATGTTTCTTTAGCGACTCTACAATGACGACGATGGTTTTATCCATTTTATTGCTCACCACGCGGCCAACTTTTTGCTGATGGCGGACCGTTTTTTGTGTTGCCCCGGGTGAGGCTGCAGGATGTGATGCTTGTGATCGTCTGGCTTGCTGTGTCATTCTTCAGCCTCCAACTGTGTCAGCCGGTGCAGCAGACGGGCAATGTCCTTGCGTGTCTGCGTAAACACGCGGTTGTTTTTGACCTCACCACGCTGCTGCTGCAAGCGGAGGTTGAACAGTTTCACGCGCAGCTCATTGAGTTCGCGTGTTGCCTCAGCAGCATTGTATTCCTGGATCTGCTTGCGACGTTCATTAAGCTTCGGCACTTTCGGACTCTCCTCTTGTAACAAAGCGGGTGGCAATGGGTAATTTGTTGCCAGCCAAGCGTACTGCTTCTTTGGCAATTTCTTCACGCACGCCGCTGATTTCGAAGATAATTCTTCCTGGCTTGACGACTGCAACCCAGTGGTCAACGGCACCCTTACCCTTACCCATGCGGGTTTCGGCGGGCTTGAGAGTAACGGGCTTGTCAGGAAAGATACGGATCCAGACTTTGCCACCTCGCTTCATGTAGCGGGTAAGGGCGATACGGGCCGATTCAATCTGCCGGGCCTCGATCCAGCAGGGTTCCAAGGCTTGCAAGCCATACTCACCAAAGGCGAGTGTACTGCCCCGCTGGGCAGTTCCTTTCATGCGACCGCGATGTTGCCTGCGGTACTTTGTACGTGATGGTGCCAATAACATGGCTCTGAATCTCCTTTAAATCCAGCCTTGAAGCTGCGCTAACGCCCCCTCGATAAATCCGCATTCTACAGTAGAGTGTCGATTTATCGAGCACGTCAGGGCTGCAATGAAGCTCCTCTACTCGCTCTCGGTGGAAGCAGCGCCTGTTTCCCCCGGGGGCAAGGTCGCGGCCTCTGGGGCAGTTGAAACATCTGGCGCTTGCTCAGCTTGCGGACTGGGTGAACGTTCACCTTGCCGGCGCGGAGTACGCTCACCCTGGGCGCGAGGCGTACGGGGAGTACGCTCACCTGCCTGCCTGGGAGGTCGTTCCCCAGTTGGTCTTGGCGTTCGCTCACCTTGTGGCCGCTCACCAGTTGGTCTTGGTGGTCGCTCACCGGTTTGACGCGAACCGCGCTCGCTTTGCGGACGCGATGCCCGCTCGCCTTGTGACCGCGGTGCTCGCTCACCGGTTTGGCGCGAACCGCGCTCACCCCGCGGAGCACCTTCTGCCGAGCGGCGACGGTCGCCACCACGACGGTCGCCGGGCTCGCGCGAGCGCGAGGGAAGCGCAGCAGGCTGGGCAGCCATCTCCTGTCGTATCTCGCTTGCCTCACGACGTTTGACCGGCAGGATATCGCCTTTATAAATCCATACTTTGATGCCGATGACACCGAAGGTTGTATGCGCCTCGGTCTGGCCATAATCAATATCAGCGCGCAGCGTGTGCAGGGGAATTTTACCCTCGACTTCTTTCTCGCTGCGGGCAATTTCTGCGCCGCCCAGACGGCCACCGACAATGATTTTAATACCTTTGGCGTTGGCACGCATCGATTTCTGCACCGCCTGTTTCATGGCACGGCGGAAGGAGACGCGCTTCTCCAACTGCTCTGCTATAGCACGCCCGACCAAATAAGCATCGAGTTCGGGCTGGCGGATTTCTTTGATCTCCAGGCGCACGCGTTTTTTGGTTTTAGCTTCCAGCACACTCTTGAGCTTTTCGACCTTTTCGCCACTCTTGCCGATGACTATGCCCGGCCTGGCGGTGTAGATGGCCATCCACAACTGGTTGGCAGCGGCGCGCTCGATCTCAATTTTTGAGACTGAAGCATTAGCAAGCTCCCTGTTGACCATATCGCGCACGACAATATCTTCAGCGAGCAGATCTTTATAATCACGCTCGGCATACCAGCGAGACTGCCAGCCTTTCACAATGCCGAGCCTGAAACCTGTGGGATGTACTTTATGTCCCAAAATCGATCTCCTTTAAATCCCGCCCTGCAACGCCTCCTCGATAAATCGGGAGCCCTACTGTAGAGTGCCGATTTATCGAGCACGTCAGGGTTGCGAGGCAGCTCCTTTTTCGAGTCTCATCTACCAGCGTCTGCCGGGTCGTCAGAGACAATTACCGTGACATGACAGGAACGCCTTTTGATGGGCGCTATCCGGCCATGCGAGCGTGCTTTGAAACGCTTCATAGAAGGCCCATCATCAGCTACAATATTAAGAATATAGAGTTCATCTGGATCGAGATTGTAGTTATTCTCTGCATTCGCCGCTGCCGAGGCTACCACTTTACTGACAGGTTTGGCGCCCGCGTTTGGCAGGAATTGCAGAATGGCCAGAGCCCGATTTACGCGGAGCCCTTTTACTGCATTTGTAACCAGACGCACTTTGCGTGGCGAAATGCCGATGCCTTTTGCAATAGCTCTGACTTGCATGTTTGACTCCCCCGTTTAACGGACCGACGTGGTCCTCTCGCTCTTGCCGCCCGCATGACCCCGGAAATGCCGTGTGGGGGCGAATTCACCCAGTTTATGACCTACCATATTTTCTTGAATATAGATAGGAACGTGGGTCTTGCCATTATGAACGCCGATGGTCATACCGACCATGTTGGGGAAGATCGTCGAGGCACGCGACCAGGTTTTGATTAGCCTGCGGTCGCCACTGCGCCCCATGCTCAGCACTTTCTTCCGGAGGGACTCATGAATGTATGGTCCCTTCTTTCTTGAGCGTGACATTTATTTCTTCCTCCTACCAGCATTGCGGCGCCGGACAATGAAACGATCAGTTCTTTTATTCCTGCGTGTCTTGTAGCCCATAGCCGGCTTACCCCAGGGTGTCTGCGGCTGACCACCGATGGGTGAGCGGCCTTCGCCGCCGCCATGTGGATGGTCGCGTGGGTTCATGGCAGAGCCACGTACGGCGGGACGGCGCCCAAGATGACGCGAACGCCCTGCCTTACCGATACTGCGGTTCTCGTGATCCAGGTTACCCACCTGTCCAATTGTTGCCATACAGAGGATGTGCACGCGACGCTGTTCACCGGAAGGCAAACGGATCAGCGCATAGTCGCCCTCTTTGGCCATCAACTGGGCACCTGTGCCCGCGCCACGCGCTAACTGGCCACCATGGCCTTTTTCCAGCTCAATGTTATGAATGGTGGTGCCAGTAGGGATATTCTTGAGCGGAAGCGCATTGCCTGGCCTGATATCAGCCTCCGGGCCGGCCATTACCTTATCGCCGACTTTTAGCCCGTTCGGCGCAATAATGTAGCGCTTCTCACCATCCAGATAGTGCAAGAGAGCGATGCGAGCCGAACGGTTCGGATCATATTCAATTGCGGCCACCCTGGCGGGAACCCCAAGCTTGTTGCGCTTGAAGTCAATAATACGATAGGCGCGTTTAGCGCCACCACCACGATGCCGAGTGGTAATCTTACCCTGGTTGTTGCGCCCGGCATGCTTCTTCAGCCTCACGACCAGGGATTTTTCTGGTTTTGTTTTTGTAATCTCCTCGAAGGTCGATACTGACATGCCACGACGCCCAGGAGACGTTGGTCGGTACTGTTTAATTGGCATTTTTTCTCTACCTCTTATGCCTTCAGAGCATCGATCGTCTGGCCTTCACGCAGGGTGACAATGGCTTTCTTCCACTCGCGTGCCTCTTTAGGGCGAGGAGCAGAACCTCTACGCCGCCTGTACATCATGCGTTCCTTACCGGGCATACGCATGGTATTGACTGAGACGACCTTGACATTAAACATGGCTTCAACTGCCCGGCGTACATCGATTTTGTTTGCCTCCAAAGCCACTTTGAAGGTATATTTGTTCTGTCCTTGCAACGACACCGTTTTTTCAGTTACGATACCGTGGCGCAGCACTTCTGTGATCTCCATAGTTTTTCCTCCCCGTTGTCACGAGTAGAGACGAATGGATTCGCCGCTACTGCGCCTCATCATCCGTCCCGGTGAGTGTTTCATCACTCGCCTCAACGGTCTCCTCGACGTCCGACTCATCTGTACCGGCTGCTTCGCCGGCTGCCAGCTCATCTGTACCGGCTACTTCGCCAGCAGATAGCTCAGCACCCATTTCCTCAATAATTTTACGAGTAGCCTCGTCGGCGCTGATGCCTTCACCAAAGACTAACTCAAGCCAGCGCACGGTTTTTACCGGCATAATCACACAGTCGTGCTTCAGCAATTCCACGACATTGATCGAAGAGACATGCTGGACCTTGGTGGAAGGAATGTTGCGAGCTGAGAGCACTATGTTCTCATCACGCTGGGGCAGCATCATCAAAACACGTTTGCCTTTGTCTGCCGCCAGCAACTTCTCCAGAATATCTAACATGTCCTTAGTACGTGGAGCTTCCAGGGTCAACTCGTCAACCACGATTAGCTTCTCATTAGCCACCTTGTCGGATAATACCGATTTGATCGCCAGGCGGCGCATCTTTTTAGGTACGTCGTGATGGTATTCACGCGGTTTTGGGCCAAATACTACGCCGCCATGACGGAACTGCGGGGCACGGATGCTGCCCTGGCGAGCGCGGCCCGTTCCTTTTTGCTTATATGGCTTTTTGCCACCGCCCGATACCTCACTGCGAGTCTTCGTCGAAGCAGTGCCCTGGCGGCGATTCACCAGTTGTGCAGTGACGACCTGGTGGAGGACCGCCATGTTAGGGGTGACTCCGAACACCTGCTCGCTCAGTTCGAGCTGTTCTACGGCCTCTCCGGCCATGTTATACACTGTAGTCGAGGGCATTACGGTTACCTCATCCATGCTTCCTGATGATGAGCAGGCCGCCAATAGCGCCAGGCACAGAACCTTTGACTACCAACAGGTCACGCTCAGCATCAGCTTGAATTACTTGCAGTTTCTTTGCCGTCACGCGTTCATGGCCCATGTGACCAGCCATACGTGTGCCCTTTAGCACCCGACCAGGAGTGGTGCCGGAACCGATCGAACCAGGGGCCCGTGTGCGGTCTGATTGGCCATGTGTTTTAGGACCTCCACTGAAGCCATGGCGCTTGACTCCACCCTGGAAACCTTTCCCCTTGGAGGTACCGATAATATCAACGGACTCGCCAGCCGCAAACAGGCTTGCATCGAACTTTGCGCCAAGTTCAAGCCCTTCAGTGGCGACTCCTTCCTGCAACGATACCTCGCGCAGCACCTTAAAGGGGCCGAGTTCCGGCCCCGGGCGGCGCTGACGATTCTCCTGGACCTTGAGTAGTTTCTGAATCTGTTTATCTTTCTTCTCGGATGGAGCAGATTCTGAAGTCGCCCCGGACTCTGCGCCCTCTGCCGCAGTCTCCGCCTTGGGTTTACGCTGAGCCTGCTGGTAAGTCTGTAAGCGTTTGCGTTGAGCCTTCAACAAGGACAGCTTGTGCCCAAGGTGTCCCAGTTGGGGACGATGCACATTTTTTAGTATAGTCTGCTCGAAGCCGATCTGGACAGCTTCATAACCGTCGCGAGCAGCCGTTTTAATTTGTGTCACGACGCAGGGGCCAGCTTCTATTACGGTGACCGGTATGGCTGTGCCATTGGGTCCAAACACCTGTGTCATGCCGACCTTCCTGCCCAACAATGCACTGAGCATTTCCTTTCCTCTTTTCTTCGCTGTAGTTCCACAGGCGTGATAAATCGGTCCCTACAGCTTAATTTCGATGTCCACGCCTGCGGGCAGATTCAAACGCGTCAAGGCCTCAACTGTTTTGTTGGTCGGCTCGATGATATCGATCAGGCGTTTGTGCGTGCGCATTTCAAACTGCTCACGCGAGTCTTTATCAATGAATGGTGAGCGCATCACTGTGAATTTCTCAATCTCTGTAGGCAGGGGTATCGGTCCCGATACCCGCGCACCTGTCTGCTGCGCTGTATCCACGATTTGCATCGCAGACTGGTCGAGAATGCGATGATCGTACGCCTTCAGGCGAATACGGATGCGTTGTTTTGCTCCTGTAGCCATTTTTTTCTCCTAATTGTCGTACAGTAAGGCATGGCAGGGGGCAAGGGGACATGGCACCCGCAAGGGGTGCCACTACTATACCACGCGGAGAACGCCTCTGGTCGTCCATAGTAGTGGCAGGGCTTGCCCCCCTGCCATGTCCCCTCGCGGGGGCCATGCTGGC
>WNGD01000525.1_pt1 | contig 40695 bp, 46 predicted proteins | sample 5400671 | NCBI WGS metagenome assembly WNGD01 (sample SAMN13153369, study PRJNA577476) | soil metagenome | isolation source: 40 cm soil or saprolite under grassland replicate 2 | place: USA:California | collected 2016-06-15 | reverse complement strand
TAATATAAGTAAAAAATTAAAAGTATGCTATATATTTAAAAGAAAAATGATCAGGAGAAGCTGAAAAATATGTTTGTTTGCTTGCTCAGACACGATGTCGAGTAAGCCTGGCGGTGCTGATGGAGGAAAATAATACACCCAGGGATGAGGACACACATAGAGGGTATGTGTTCCCTCTTGCAAATGCCAGTCCACCCGCTCATCAACAGAAGGACAAGGAAAAGGGTTCACATGAAGCTTGTTTGAAGAAGAACTCTCACGAAGCACTACCACACCTCCACAATGTAACAACCAGCTAGACATAGAACCACTCAGACTACTTGCTACGATTTTGAAACCACATGACCAGAGCACCAATCAACAACGAACCGAGCGTCAACACCACAGCTTCCCATGTCATACCTATCACCTCCTTCATAAAACCGCTTGAACTTATCACCAATCCATCACACGCACGAAGTAGCACAGCAAGAGAAAAACGATACATCCGATAATGATCCAACCAACTGTCAAGGCTCTACCTCCTTCATAAAACCGCTTGAGCTATAACTTACACTCCAAAAAGCGAAGAAGACCAAAGATATCCTGACCCTCATCGCAACGGCATCGCAGACCATTAGAACCTTCATACGGGTGAAAGAAAACATAAGCAAAATCACCCCCATTTTCAGCATTATAGTGTGCTGTCACATCCTGAAAGCCCATTGCTAAAATCCGCTCAACTGCTTCTTGTATATCCATACACACCTCCTTTACAGCTAGACATAGATCAACACTGTACACGGTAACTGACTCAAGGAGCGTTCCATCACTGGTTGCACGTCCCCCCAGGATAAGCCGCCAGCGCCACAACCAAGCTTTGGAAGCGCCATCACCCGATCAGAAACACGCCAGGGACCAAAACACAACAGGAGCGACTGCAAGCCAGCCTCAATCGTGCTCAACTCAGAAGGGTGTCGCCAGTGGCCCTTTGTCGGAAAGCTCAGAACGTGCCTTTTTCCCACCAGATGCAACACAGGACGACCAGGAACCAGCAAACCAGAGGCACACGCCTCACGATACAGACGGAACCAGGGAGGACACACCTGCTTACACTGTAGAGCCAGACCACGACCAGCCACACCCACACAATTGACTGGTATCACCAGAATATCGGCACACGAAGTCAATAAATCACCTTGCACATACTGTAGTTCACCCATAAAGACACCTCCACTCACAAACCATAGGCAACTTCATACTCCAACGAGCACGAACTAGCATGTACGTCTAAAAACTTCACGGTATGATAAGGGAAGTTCAGGCCGTCAACCCGCACCCAATCACACCAGCCAAGACGATCATCAAAAAGCACCGAACGAGCCGCCGCAACATGGTCTGAGGCTGACACCCGACGATCAACTATCGGGCTATCATCCTCCATATCAAGCCAGGCCCGTACACGAAACCGCATAGAAACTACCTCCAATCATTGGGAAAAGAGTAAACCACCCAACCACCGCCCGAGACGAGGTACTTGTGTGATTTACTCTTATTAGGGTCAAGGGAAGACCCCGGCGGCCAGTCGCCCTACGGGTGGGGCCCCTACCCCATCGGCTGCCGCCGACGCACGCGGTGCTGCTGGCCGCTCCCACCACACCAAACACCCATCCACCCCCAGGCAACGAGGACGTTTCTTCTTTCAGGCGGTGCAGATTATGCGGGATGAGACCCACCCATCCACCTCCACCACCCCTCTTACTTGTCAAGGCACCCTGAAAGGGAACCCACCTTGACAAGCGCGTCTCATCCCTGTGGGCTACGCCTGCACCTGAAAGAAGAAAAAAGAAGAATGGGGGAGTGTCGGCACGGCGTAGAACGAGTGTTCTATAGCAGATCCCGAACATTGCAGATGAAACTGTACGCCGTTGAAAGTAGCCTGTCATGATCAAAAGCAAGCGGAGAAGGACGCAGTGGCACAGGAAACCACTCGACATCCATAGCATCACTTTCAGGCCAAAGAGCGACAGGACTATCAAGCAACGAGGCATACAACACACTCACATACCGCCCACGAGGGTCACGACCCACATCCCCAAACGCATCCACCTCTTGCACCATTCCCACCTCATCAACGCCTGTTTCCTCCCACAACTCACGACGTACCGCATCCTCTAATGTCCTATCTTGCTCCTCCAACTTTCCCCCAGGCAACGCCCACTGACCTGCATAGGGCTGCTTCTTTCGTTGAATAAGCAAGATCTCCAATCCCTGCACTGTCTCACGAAACACCGCAATATCCACAGTAACTACCACCTGTGCAGTTCCCACCTGTACACCTCCATCTCTCTAGCAGCACTCTCAGCACACAACAACACCTACTCAACCGTACGAACCGACACCACATCACCGCGCTTCCGATAATACTTTGCCAGATTTCTTGCTTTTCCCTTTGCAAAATCATGGGTCCACAAACGCAATGCTTGTAGTGAATCCGTTGCCTCCGAAAACGGTAAGGGCTCATCCTCAGAAAGCCGCGCTCCTGAAACCGCATCACGAAAAGCAACAGAGGCAAAGGTTTGAAACCACCCTTCGCCAAGCGATCTCACCTCATAAACAAACACTCTTGACGACGACTCACCAGATACCTGCATCTCGACTTCCGCATACTCATCAGTCAACATCGTTCGTATCTTTCGACTTGCCACCAAAACACCTCCAATCATCCATCAACTCCCCTGATACAAAAAGGCACTACACCCGCTACCAGCCCCCACTACAGGCCCGTAGACGCGATAGGAAGACCGTAGAACCGCCTTGACCCACTACCCACCCCATCTATCAGCCCTCCTCTGCAAGGCCGCTTCTCGTAAACGACCATCAACCAGCTTGTAGAGCCTGTTTAGATGCCCCTCATTCTACCGAGAGCAGGAACGCATAACCCACAGGTTATACATTGTAGCCAGGAAAACTCTCCGTTTAAACGACGACTTTTCTACAGCAGCATTTTATCGCTAGCGACCAACGCTACCAACAAGAGCGAAAACACCATGTTTAAACGGAGAGATGGATAATCAACAACCTACACCATACTCTGCCACTCTTCACCCCTGCCGATTGAAAAGCAACGCCCACACCTTGAACAAGACCAGAACACACAACACACGAATGTATGACACTCCCACAACCAGCACGAAAAGCACGGCCACTACACCAAGGAGCCAGAAAACCATACTCACCTCACTCTACCATCTGAAACTCTTGCTCGCACTCCAAACACAGCACCCGCAGATCATCACGAGCTGCACGCACTTTCACCGGAGGCTCACACCCACACTCAAAAAGCCGCAGCCGACTTCCCACTTTCGTTTTTTGCCGCACGGCAATCGATGCATGCGGATATGGTCCCATCTGATTGATAAAGCATTGCAGCACCTGCGCCAGTTCTGGCCCAACTTCCGTTGCCGTTGGAGGACCAACCAGACCGAGCCGCCGCGCGGGTTGTGAGAACTGCTTTTTATGTCCATGCTTGCAGCGATCCGCCGCGTGAATAAGTTCGTGAAGCAACGTTCCAAGCACCTCAATGCTCTCAGAAATGCGTGGAGAAATGAAAATCTGTGACACCCCATCTGCACACACCTCTTGAGCAAAACATTGTCCAATCACATGCTTGCCCTTGCCCATTCCACCACGCGAAGGCCATCCACACGACACCCGCACCGGAGCTGTTACCTCACCTGCAGCCTCCATCATTTCCAGTAAGAACTTCGCCGCCTCAAACAACCACCACTCACGCAATTGCTTGACTTCCTGCTCAAAGGGCCCCTGTTCTCTCAAGAGCATACTCACCTCACTTTCTCACCACAGCTACCGCAACACTAACCCACTGTGTAGCAGGAACACGTGTTTAGAAGGCACGATCACGCTCATACAACAAGGTCGCATAATTCACTTGCGCCTCATAGTGCTGCAATACAATCTCTAGCATTTTAGAAAAAGCACATTGATAACTCAAAGAACCAGCAAGCGTAATCGTCACCCGCTCCTGCACTCCCATCATCATCACCACAAAGTAGTGATCAGATATTACCTGCTCTAGCCAATACGTCGCCACCTCAGTACCATCCACATGCAACACTGCCTGATAGTTGTCAACTTCTAACGACGGAAAAAACTTCATCAGACACCTCCACAAAAACACCGTGTTTAAACGACATGTTTGAACACCTCCCTACAGAAAACAAAAAAGGCGATATGCTGCATACACCCATTTGCAACACACCGCCTCATCCACCACAACACTTACCAGAGCCTACTTCAAGACAACCTGATCAAGAGCATCATCATCATCCAACGTCATCGCCATATCATACTCATCACGCGCCACCCCACGTTGTGCATAATGTTGCTGCAACGGATTCATATTCTTCACCGTATTCCCCCCAGGACCAGCCTCAGTCGCCACATTGACATACCCATGAGAGGGTGCACCACTAGCCACAGGACGCTGCCCATTGGTTGGCCCACCTGGACGAGCTGCACCATTCTGAACCGTCTGTTGTGGTTGTGCCACCGCAGGACGCTGCCCACCTGGACGAGCTGCACCATTCTGAACCGTCTGTTGTGGTTGTGCCACCGCAGGACGCTGCCCATTGGTTAGTCCACCTGGACGAGCTGCACTACCCGATCCAGGTTGCACCCGTGCCCCTTGCGAAGTTGCTACAACAGGCCGATTCAGTTGACTGCTCCCCACTTCACCAGCACGACGACGCGTCATATCCATATCCACCACCGCCATAAGTGGAGACACCAGAGGAAGGATAGACCAGCCCACATAGGTCAGAAACGCAATCACTCCTTGTTGACCAGCAGGCGCATGCATGATCCAGACCACATTGCCCGACGAAACCACCGACACCGCCTTCATGTAGTTACACGACACCTCAAAAAACTCAATCAACAAGAACAATGGTACATACACCCACATGGGCTCCTTACTCATCATCCGGTGCATCAAGCTACGACTCAGGTAAAACCCCAACAACCCGAAACCCGCCGACACAATCCACCAGAGCACATAATGAATAGGATCGCCTGAATCCAACGGCTCAAAAAACCACCGTACTTGATAGGCTGACCCCACCGAAAACACGAGAGAGACCACCATCAACACAACGTGCTCGGACTCTCTCAACCAGTTCCCTCTACCCCTTCCCGACCCTTGCACAACACTCATACGCTAGAGACTCCCTCCACTAGGCAACTTCTTGCGCGACCTCGCAGACCAATGTTTTAAAGCCCTGCTTGCCCGTAATATCGAGCACTGTAAGCGGTAACACCTGGTCCTCTTGCGGAAGCTGGATATTCTGCTCCCCCCAAGCCACTAAATCCTCTTTGGTGTTACCGTCCTTTTTGAGTTGGCGCAGTTCATCCAGACCAGGCCAGCCACGCACGACTTTGACCGTATACTGAGGACGACCACCCGCAGGTTTGACGACCTGCCGATCCACCACCACTAACTGCAAACCCGTTCCGAAATCATCCACTTTTGCCGTCTGTACTTTTCCTTCCAGGTACATGTAAATCCTCCCAGGCACACGAGAGCGCATGCCCACACAAAACACTTCCAACAACAAACAAGCATGACTCCCACCACAGGAGAGCCATGCACCACAACAACACACTGTTTAAACACCTACTTTTGAAGTATCCCTACACCAACATTACCACTGAAGCGGTTCACGCATGGCCGCCTTCTGAGAAGAGACATGATAGGGATTCTCTTGCACTTCCCCCGGCCAGTAGTACGGCTCACCAGCCACATCAAGCGGTATCTCTTCATGATGATGGTAACGTACCTGACGCAATTGCTGCTCAATGAGCCGCCCACGCAGACGGACCCACACGATCGCCACTATTGTCCCCACCACAAGCAGCAGCAAACTTGCCCCCACCAACTCTTTATAGGCCCACAGTGAAACAAAAGTAAACACGTAGACCACGGTCAGGCACACCATACCCACACCCACCGTTACCACCACCAACGTTTTTTCAGCTCTCAAACATACACTCCTTTCTCGAACCTCTCCTGACATCATTCACTCACCTACCCACCGTTCCGGTAACCGTGTCTGCCCATAGACCCGCAACCAATGCTCCCGACAGAAACGAGCACCCCGACACCATTCAAACCGCTCACAACGCACTTCTGTCACCGCGTCTACTCTCTGACACTGACCCACCGAGGCTAAAGTATCCCCAAAGCCATCCGCCGCGAAAGGCGACACCTGCAACCGAAACGGACGCCGCCAGGAAGAGTATTTCTGTTGTCCACTAGACACGTCATCCACTCCCTTAGCGACGAACAAGCGGCACCGCAGCACAACGTACCGTAAAACGCTCAGTACACGGCACCTGCTCATTTTGAGGCACCGCCCAGGCATAATGCACATACGGAAGACCGTTGTCTTTCATCACACGCAAAATCGCCTGATCCGCACATCCCGCCCGTTTCGCCTGCACCACCCCAGCCTCCTGAGAGGCAAGTTCTTTCCACAGGTAGACATGAAACAGCATGACACCACCCTTTCTCACCAACAACCAAGACACAACGCACCAGAAACAAAAAGACCCTACGACCAGCCACCACCACGAGAAAGAAGATCAAGACAACCACACGCCCAACCACCACACCACATCACTTTCGATCAAGAAAAACAAGCCCTACGAGCCAACTCCGAAGAACTGTAACTGACAACCTGCACAAATCATTGAAGTTGCCTCTTCAGGAAACGGCTCCCCAGGATGATGCTCATCCCAACACCATGCACACTCCACCTGTAGACCCTCATCCGCCGCCACCGAAGCCTCCTCCAATGAAATGACCACCGCCTCATCATCATCCCAGGCCACCAGTTCCGTATGCTCCTCTTTCCGTCTAAAAAGCTTCATCACCATCACCCCACTTTCACCAACCACAAAAGAACACGTTTAAACAGGCACTTTCCACATCGCCACACCACAAAAACTTGAGAAAACGACCAAGCCGCCACACTTCCCACATCGTTTTCCAGAGTCATACCCTCCCACCCCAACAAGTGCAGACCTCGCTCACAGCCACCACACCAGCACAAGCCCATAGCGCCCAACAACCAGCCAACGAAAAATCCACCCCAAGCCTGCACTAACCACCAGAAAAAATACTATCTCCCAACCTGACTAGATCCGCTCGACCATCAGAAATCTAGCAGGGATACCAAAGAACCTCATCTGCAGCCTTCTCACATCTGCTAGCACCCTTCTGTGCTTCATTGCATACAAGCATGGTCTAACATTCTAAGCTGCTCATCTTCCCGCTCGAACTGTGAACGCAGTCAAGCCGTTGAGTCCCAAAGATATCAGGTATTCAGTTGTCAGAAGATGCCGCACTGCCAGCCTAACTTCGCCTTCAACTGGACTTATGTTGCTGCCGCTGCTACCGATAGGTAGGACGTACGCAAGCATCAGACGCACTACAGAAAACCGCTTGTACTATTCATTGGTAAGTACCACTGGTACACTCCAATTATATACTGGTACGTACCAAAAAGTCAATACTGGTACGTACCAATTTTAAAATAGAACAAAATTATGTGGAAATTTGTCTTATACTGTGGTAAAATTCTTATATCATTGGTATGTACCAGTGATATACATAAAGGAGGACAACCTTATGTCAGAAGAAAGAGACTCTAAAACTGATGAAGTAGCTACAGAACTAAGAAACCGGATAAATCGAGGGGTATATGCATCTGGGCAACGTCTACCCTCTGAACGCGAAATCACGGAAGAGTTAAACGTGAGTCGAGCTACTATAAGAGGTGCTCTATCGAGACTTCAAGCTGAAAATATCATTGATATCATACCAAGAGGCGGAGCTATCGTAAAATCTCCTAGTGCCAAAGTTCTCGTAGGTCCAGAAAATCCTTCCATAGCCAGCGGCCTGGAACTGAAACGCGCAGGTTCTTTCATACGTGCAATGGAAGCACAAGGACGACAGACCCTCGTTCGTTTTATTGAACCCTCGTCAATCATTGCCGCAGGTGACGAAATAGGGAACAAGTTAGAGACTACCAGCGATACAAAGGTGCTACGCCGTTATAGAATCCACCTTGTAGATAAAATACCCTACCGGATATTAGACAGTTACTACCTTGCATCGTTCGTGGGCAACCTTCTTGGAAAGGATGAAGGCTACATACCACTGTTTAAATGGATGTATGAACATACTGGACAAAGGGCCACAAGAGCCTATGAGAGACTTAACATACGCATGCCTTTAGCAGAAGAAGCGGCTCTACTCAATATATCCAGAACACAACCAGTCGTTGATATGGATAGATGGGTATGGAGTGATAAAAATACACTCTTTGAATACACACATATTATTGCTAACGCAGCACTTCATGAGTATTCTTACGCCTATAACATTGATGAGGAAGCTAGTAAATGACAGGTATCGACGAAGTAACAAAATCTCAACTGGTACGTGAAATAGCAATGACCTTAGCAAAAAAACAACATCTCGCGTTCGCTTCAGACTTTCACTCATTTGCAGACGGGCGACAACTTACACTAGCGGGAGTGAAATTTGATAACTTCTCTAAAGGTCCAAACACAAAAAGGAGTGATGGAGATGTTGTAGCTCATGCAATTGTCATGGCTCTAGCAGGAGCTACAAACACAGGAGATATAGATGATTGGTTTCCCGATAAAGGAGAAACAGGCGTGCAATCTATGGAATATCTCCCAGAAATACGTCAAAGACTTATCGAAAAGGAAAACTTATTGTTAAGTATCGTGGACGTAACTATCTTATGTGGAGAACAACCAAGGATGAAGATGCGCATACCGGAAATGCAGCACAATATTGCTGAAGGATTAGGTATTGATATCAATCAAGTCCACGTGAAAGTTAGCAGTATGGATGGTCATGATGAAATAGCACGTTTAGAAGGTATTGAGGCTAGAGTATTAGTCAGTTTATGGAAAGGTCTATAGTAGATCATGCTTATAGAAAATCAAACCGCCAACAACCCCATAATAAAGTGGGCATCAGAACAAGCTGCTTCATTTCTTCCTCCACTAGGAGATAGATGGTTACATGTTCAAGGAGTAGTTAAACAAGCACAACGGGTTAGCAAAATGTTTGATGAAAACGATCAAGCATATCTAATAGCATCTGCATACCTCCATGATATTGGATATGCACCATCAATTAAAAAAACGGGCTTTCATCCTCTGGACGGAGCCTACTATTTACAATCTAATGGTCAGGGTCGTTTAGCATCCTTAGTCGCATATCATTCAGAAGCACAATTTGAAGCAAAGTTACGAGGATTGCTTACTGAACTAGAGAAATTCCCACGTGAACACTCAGCGGTTGCAGACACTTTGACATATTGCGATATGACAACTAGTCCAACAGGCCAAAGGGTTACTCTTGAGGAGCGAATAGCAGACATCCTCAAACGCTACGGAGAAGCAAGTATAGTAACTCAAGCCCTTAGACAAGCAATGCCATTATGGGAAACAGACATCAAGCGAACAGAACAAAAACTACGCAAACATGGGTTTATCAATTCATAATACAGCCTGATACGCACAATAAAGAATTCTGTTATAATAGAACCAACCTACGCAAACATCTAGCGAAAGGCAAATTGCTATGGCAACACAAGAAGAGCGTATCTCAGCACTAGAACGAGCGACAACAGAATACCGACCAGTCTTACAAAATATCACGTACGAATTGACAATGGTCAAAGGGCTAACCATTGATCAAGTCAGCATCTCACAAGAACTAAAGCGAGACATGAGCGAGGTGAAAGAGCGCCTAGCACGCATTGAAGAGCAGCTCATTACAATCCTAACCCTTCTAAAACCATCCTAGATTACCCATTTAAAAGCCATTAAAAGAGAGCAAAACTGAGGGCATACCATCTCAACACGAACCGATAAGGCTCTACAAGAATGGACAAAAATAGAAAGAGTTTCCGCTCTACAGGCCCGCAGAAGCCCTTAGCAAGCCACCCCAAAAACGCACGGAAGGTAGTTCGAGTCCCCCTTTCGGCATAAACCCGCCTCTCACGCCCGCTGACGTCCTTCCCGAGCTCAAATTCAAGCATCTCGTTCGCCAGAATTCGTCGTTTTTCGCTGAAATTTTTGGGCATTGCTACACTGTTGCTACACGAAGCAGCGTCTGTTTTATAGTGATGAGGTAGTATTCAGCAATTTGATTCCGCATGAATAGAAGTCTCTTGGCATTGCTCTCAAAAGAGCTTGAGGTTGCGACAATCTGCTTGTAAAGCTGGCTGCCGTACTATCATCGCTCGCTTCTTATGAAATGTCTTCACAAGAGGATTTAGTGTTACCGTATTCCATATTAGCGTGCCCAACAAAAGTGTTCACATGGAACGCAATACAGGCCGAAGGAGGCAAGCTCCTGTAAGCATATTTGTGGGAGTGGACATTATATTTCTATCACCCTATCCTGTCGGCATAAATGGCGTATATCGCAGCGTTGGCAGACTTCAACAGCGGGCGGTTTGCGCACATGGAAGTGCTTGTTTTTAATATTCTCAGCAACGCTTTCAAGATTGGCGCTCATCTTTTTCATCATTCCAGCCTGATACGGTATTTCCATCAGTGCATTTTCTTTGCGTTCTTCAGCGATCCAGTACAGAAATAATCTCTCTGGTCGTTGGCCGTGAGATTGCTCCACAGCGTGGGCGTAGAAGTGTAATTGCTGCTCATACTGTTCGAGAAACACCGTATTTTTCCCCGGTCTGCGAAGCGTCTTGAAGTCGATGAGGTCGACGCCGCCAGCAGTTTTGACCAGAAGATCGACTGTGCCCGTTAGAATATACTCTGGCGTATCAACTTGAACGGACAATTCGGCGGCGTCAACGCGATCCAGAGTCTCCCAATTTTGCTGGAGATAGCGCATGATCTGTTGCCATGCCCGTGTTTTTTCCTCGCTATCGATCGAGGAGAGATATGCCTGGGTCAATGCTTGAAATTTCCGCTCAAAAATCTTAGAGAGAGCTTCTTCATTCAGGTCCTCAAGCTTTCTGTCCCGTGCCATCCGGTGAATATGTTCCAGGGTATGATGGACAAGTTGCCCTGAAAAGTATACGCGGTTGCGGCTCGGTGTAAAGTTGTAGGTACGAAAAAATTGAAATTGGCGTGGGCAAGTCATATAGAGTTGCATATCATTGGTCAATCCATAGCGAGGTCGTGGAACAGAAGGTTTTTCCCATGGCTCAGACTCAGGCATGTTTTTTAGAGCAACATGTGGCCAGGAAGGAAGATCTTGCCAGAGCGATGCAAGCGGATTTCCTGGTTTCCTCACTGCCATCAATACAAGGAGTTTTTTCGCACGCGAAAAGGCAACATAGTAGAGGCGACGTAGATCGAAATTTGGGATGCGCGCATCAGGTTCAAACGGGGGTCGGTGAGAGAACTCCTGCAATGTCTTATGTTTCTGGCTATCAGAGGATGCAAAGATTTTATCCAGGCGACCTACAACAACAACTGGAAATTCCAGCCCCTTAGCCTGATGGATGGTAAGAATAGGGACATGTCCTTTGGGAAAAGCTTGCGATGACGCTTCGTCATAATTCCAGCCATTGCTGTAGAGCAAAGGGAGAAACTTTTGAAAAAAGTCGTCTGCAATATTACTCCGGTTCTGATGTGTAACGCCCGTATAACGATAATAACGCTGAAAGGTTTGAAGGAGATCGGACACTACCTCCAGATGATGCGGCTGTACAGCCTGGTTGCCTGTCCCTTTAAAAGAGAGAAGAAAAGGATTGACCGTCACAAGGCGGTAGAAGTAATCCAGCAACGGTTTTTCTTGAGTCTCCGGTCTCTGCTCCTGGTGCGTGATTTCTTCTCGCATGTGAAAGAGTATTGACTGTAAATGGACGTGTGAGAGCAGCGCTTTTTTGAGTTGTTCGCGGCATTTGTCAAGATAAGAAGGAAATGAATCATCTTCGTTAATTTCAGCCGGTTCTTTCTCGAAATCGAGGATACGAGCAAAGCAGGCAAGCATCAGTCTCACTTCATCATGGTCAAAATAGGACATAGCACGAGGACAAAAAGAGGGAATTTCTCTTTTCTCCAAAGCGTGAACATACGGTGCACTGAAACCCGGTTTTACGCTATGGAGGAGCAATGCGACCTGGCTATAGTCTCGAATTTTGCCCTGTTGCTTGAGTGAGAGAACAAGTTCTGCGAACTGTTCTGCCTCATCATACATACTCGCAAGCGTCATTGTACAAACGGCAGGGTAATCTGCGTGCTTAGCATGAGATGAGCACGCACTTTTTTCTGTCCGAAAAGGGAGTCCTTGAGGATTGGACCAGTCAATCGATGTGATCCATGTATTGCACTTCTCGATAATGGTTTGATGTGAGCGATAGTTTGTCATAAGACGGATCTCTTTGCAGTCGGGAAATGTTTGCTTGAACTCGAGAATATTGCGCACTGTTGCACCGCGAAAGCGATAGAGGGCTTGATCTTCGTCACCAACGACGAAAAGATTATTGCTCCTTGTTGCGGAAGCCAGCAGGGTGAGAATCTGTTCCTGGATATAGTTGGTGTCCTGATATTCATCAACAAGCACATACTGAATGCCTTTGGCCAGGTAGGGTAACGTCTTGGGGTCACGAAGGAGCTTGTAGGCGCATTTTTGGAGATGAGCAAAGTCAAGGCAATTTCTCTGTGCGAGAATCTTCTGGTATGTGCTGTATGCGTGTGTTAAATAGGCGCAGAGCCGATCGTTGTCAGTTTGCAGCGATGCTATTGCTACGTGGTCGTATTTCTCTTTAAGTTTCTCAAAGAGCAACTCTTCAGTAATTTTGTCGAAAGATGAGCCGAGTTCCTTTGCTATCTGCCAGAGTGATCCCCAGCGTTTCCGGAAAAAACGTTTCATATTTGGAGTGCAGATCTTGTCAATTTCCTCGAAAATAAGTAGTTGCCGTGTGAACTCATCCAGTGTGATAAAATCATTCTCAATAGGAAGATAATGGTTATTTTCAGTGATCAGTTGTTTACAAATGCTATGAATGGTACCAATGCGTAGAGATGCAAGATCTTGTTGATATTTGACATCTCTGGCAACTTTCATTAAGAGATCTTGCATCTCACGCGCTGCTTTTTCGGTATAGGTGCAGAGGATCAACTGAGATGGTTGAGCATCGTCGCACAGGAGCAGGTTCATTGCCAGCAGGATCAAGCTACGCGTTTTGCCCGAACCTGGTCCCGCAATAATACGAAAGGGACCATGTTTGTGTGAAACAATAACGCGTTGTTCCTCATTCATCAAATAAGAACTATTCATCAAAGCGGGTGCGATAGTCATAATGCGTTCCCCCAACTCTTATAGCGTATGAAGTAAGATTGCAATTACTTTTATATCGATTGAGGTATATGGATGTAAAAATAGCTGGAAAAGGTACTATATAGAACTGGCAATAGTTTTATTTGTTTGAATGGTTTAGGCAGATCGATGACGCAAAGAGTGCCTCTGTCGATGCGAGAAGCAAACAGGCATTTCCTTTACGTATCATCTCTCGTTCCTGGCAAAGCAGTATCTGCACCTCAGCGCAGATAGTGGGTCAACACGATACTTTTTCGCTGGTGACCCAGGGCTTTTGAAACCTTTTTCGTCGCGGAGGCATCATAAATCGTTGGTTTGAGTCTTCCTTGAGCAGGCGGTAATGGCCGGTTCCGGGCATGATGTTGATAGCGAACTTGCGCCGAACTTCGCCGGTAACTCTGAACATCCATGGCAGTCGGGACATGATCAAAAACATGCTCCTCTCGCTCGCGTCCCTGGATCACAGAAAGCACGTCTTGTTCATATTCTGGCAGGACAGGAACCTCTCGTGATTTCCCCCCTTTGCCATTTCTGACGTACACGACGAGATGCTGGCATTCGTTCTTATACACCTCCCCAATGCGCAAATCCCGCAACTCTGCCCAGCGCAATCCGGTCGCACGGGCAAAGAGAACCTGATTTGGCCAATTGTTGGGCTGGAAGTGCCGATCCTGCTTGACCGGAAGGCGTGAACGGGTAATGGCTTCCCGCTTCCGTTTAGGAAGGTCAACGGATGAGGCTATTTGCCACCCAAAGAACAGGCGCAATGCCGATCGTTGCGTCTGCAAGGTATAGGGACTCCTGCCCTCTGCAATGCCCTTTCGCAGATACTCGCACACCAATTCGTCGGCACGCTCATCCAGACAGGCTGGACGCGTAATCTGGTACGTCGCTTGTACCCATTTGATGAAGGCCAGCACCTGTTGCTGATACACTTTCCTGGTGGTATGCGAGAAGATCTTTCCCACACTAACCTTCCACGATTTCTCTTCTGTCGCCTCGCGAATGGCTATTTTCTCTTGATGACGACTGATCCCAATAGCCATGAGGCTATCGAGACGTTTGATGACAAAATGAATAAGACTAGGGTAGTTTCCCATCTCATGGACCCTCTCTTCTTGTTTTCTTTGAGACTATTTGAGAACGTTGTCAAACGCACGATAAAGACACTGATCACGGTAAGGGTATTCCTGTGAGGTAGGTAGCTGAGGAGTAGGTGGTAGGTAGGTAAAACAGACACTCTGCAAAACATTGAAACCTCTTGCGATATCTCCTCAACAAAACAAGCTGATCACCCTCCCACTCGCCTCCCCCTCGGCTGCTCCCGTACCCCTACCACATCTGCCCCTGAGGTCTCATGTACGATTTGATACGCTGCCGATGTAATGATCCTGCGTGTGTGTCTCTCCACATCTCTGTTGATCGCCTTCTGGCCAGCATCAAGTATGCGGTGACAACACAAGGAACAATCGATTTTTCAGGAGAAAGGATACGAACAGATGGAACCATCTCACGATTTCTTATCGACTCCATTGCTGTTGACGATCGCTCAGGTTGCAACAATGCTCAATTTGGGGAGAACCAAGGTGTATGAGCTCATTGACAAAGAGAATCTTCCTATCCATAAGTTTGGTCGGGCCACCCGCATCTCACCAACTGAGCTTCAACAATGGCTTCAGGAGCGCAACGAGCGGCAGTAAATGATCTCAACGTGTGCAGAACGTCGTCATCTGTCATTCTTTTGACGACAAACTGCACACGTTTGGAGTTCTCATCAGCCAAATGAGCAGCGTTTGACACCAGATGTCTTCATAGTGGCGACAATCAGAAGGAAAATGCATGACCCAGGATAATAGAGACCTTCGAGAGAAGAGAAAGGTACGACAATGGCTCTGCAATCTGAGCGCAGACGAGGAAAACGCGCCTATGAGCGAGAAGAACGCCTCCATTTTTGGAAGCATGAGCGGATAGAGCATTCCATGCCCCATCTGTTCGATCTGCACTGGCAATTGGACACTCTTAGGAAGCACATGGAGGATGCACTACATGAAGCGATAGAGGATGCCAATGCCCCTGGCATGCGTTATAGAGCGGCAAATGGAGAACTGCGCTCTCTACAGGGCGAGAACTATCGTTATACGTTTCGTTTACAGGCGTTCTGGGAACCACAGGATGAGACCCCAGTCAAGATACAGATCGATCCACATGATCCTGAGCATATCATCGATGGGACCATCATTGAAACTGATGGAGCAGTGCTCCACCTGGCAACTGAAGCTCCGTTACCTTCACATGTGCTGTCAGGTATTCTGCTGTATGAGGATACCAATTGGCTTCTTCAACAACTGCTCAGTGCGATAAAAACGGTACGAGAAACGTCGGCACAGATGGGAGCCAAAACGTTTGGGGTGATCGATGGTCTTGAAGGGAATGCTGGAAAAGACACGATGCAAACGTCACTTAGTACATTCACCCCTGATAAAGATCAACAGCAGGCGCTCTGGCGTGGCCGCTTCTGTGAAATACTCCGCTTAATCGGCCCGCCAGGAACGGGCAAAACCAGGACGTTGACGGCTCTTGCCTGGTATTATCTCCGTCAGGGCATGACGGTCCTGTTACTTTCACAAACCAACGTTGCCGTTGATAACGCGGTAATGAGCTTACAGACTCTCTGTCAGGAAACTGGGCATGTAGACTGGATCTCTGGACACCGGATCGTACGTGTCGGAAATGTGAGAGACCTGGATGCAGAACGGTATCGGGATGTGATCCACGCCTCAATCGTCGATCAAGAACTGGGAGTGCTCGCGGATGAGCGGGATGCCTTGAAAATGGAGGAGAGAGCACTCATCAGCGAAAAGGCAGAGCGAGAGCAAGAACGGAACCAGATGAGGGAGGATCTCAATCAAGGCAACGGAGAGATAAATACCATCGAGCAACAGATCGAGTGGCTTAATCACCGCCGAGATGCGATCAAGGACCGCCTGAAGGACATTGAGCGGGAACAACGCTTGGTAAAAGAACGTGTGGCCTCCGAAGCCGATCTGATTGCTACCACGCTGACCAGTGTCTATACCAGTCCATATCTCAAAGGGCGATACTTCGATTGCGTCATTCTCGACGAGGCTTCCATGGCATCACTTCCTGCGGTACTCGTTGCTGCCACCCATGCAACGCAGCATGTTGCGATCATTGGTGATCCACTGCAATTCGCACCGATTGCAGGACTCCATAATACGAAGAAATACCCAAAGGCTGCGCAGTGGCTCGGAACCGATCTCTTCTCTTACCTCAAGATCACGGTGGAGCAAGCAAGACAGGGAAAAAAACAGGCGGTTTTCCTTTCGCAGCAATCACAGATGGATCCTGACATCGCACGAGCAGTCTCCCAATACATCTATCAAGGCCAATTAAAGAACCGGGAGCGGCAAGGATATGTCCGGCCTGCCTTCGATCCACTGCCAGAGTCAGCATGGATCGTGGTCGATACCAGCGATGCTCCTCCGGCAGCATGTTGTACGCAGCGACCGGCAAATGGGAAATCGAAATTCAACGATTATCATGTGCAATGCGTTCTGCAACTTATCAAAGCCATCATTGCTTCTGAAGCGCTGCCATTTGAGCCTGGTCAGCCACAGATTGGTATCGTCACTCCATACGCACCGCAGGCACGTAAAATCAGGGAAGCACTCCAGCAACAGGGATTAGACCACCATGCTCGGGTAGGAACGATCTTTGCATTTCAGGGGCGCGAATTTGAAATCGTGATCGTTGATCTGGTCGAGTCGCCTGGGACGCCGATTCCACGCTTTACATCTGATATCTGGGGAAGAGATGATGTCGCAACGCCAGCAACGCGTTTGATCAATGTTGCCCATTCTCGTGCACGCTCAAAACTGATCTACGTGACGAATGTTGAGTACCATCGACGACAGAGTGGTAAGAACCATGTGTTGTTACAGTTTATCAATGATGCTGTTGCTTCAGGGCGACTTGCTTCCCATGATCTTTTTTTATGTGGAGATTAAGCCAATTTTGCAAAGCACTCCATCTCCCTATCTAGATCACATCTACATGCTCGACTAGCCAGCACAGAACGCCCGGCCTGCTGCGATCTCCTATAATGCTCTCGCGCAACCAGGCAGCTATATCTCCGCCAATGGCTTCTCCATATTCCCAATCAGGTTCTAATTGATGAAAGATATCTAGCCACATTTTGTACAAAAAGTATTCATTACTACTCGTAATCCTTAATTAGAACATATGTAACACTAAATTTCTATTAACATCTTAACCTTTTTAAATATTATCATCACTTGATATAATGTAATAAAGTATGTATAATTTTTATGGGCATATTTTATTTTGATAAGTACAGCCAATACTTCTTCTTTTAGAGTTGGAAGTGCTCTCCTTACCTGATAATTTGAACATTTGTAGGCATGTCTTCGTTAGTGACCAGATACATATCGTAGCGCCTGAGATCCTTTCGCCTTTCTAGCGTGATTCTACAGGATGTAAAGGAGAGCGTTGTGATCATGCAAAGACATACGAAACATGTGTTTAGCACCATTTCTTTCGAAGCCTCAGATGCGCGATGGCAATTTCTGTGCTATTGCCTGGTCCAAGATTGGAGATCTTACTCCCATAACAAAAGATGAAGCAGGGAGGAAAGCTCTACGTGCAGAATTGCAGCAGCAATATGTAGATAAGCCAGCAGCAACCATTGGTAATTTTCTACACCAACTCTTCGACTTTCGCTGTAACATCAACATCGGCGACCTCGTATTGGCCTCCGATGGAGCAACTGTATTGGGTATAGGACGGGTGAGTGGTGAATATAAATATAATCCGGCGGATGATTACCCTCATCAACGTCCTATAGAATGGCTCTCTCTGGATGAATGGAAACAGGTAGACACAACGCCAGATATTGAGGGCAAACTGACAACTGTCTATAGAATGAAAAGGCCACTCAATCTGATTGAGGCTGAGAAGTACATATTAGCAGCGAAAACGCCTCCAGGGTCCGGAGATGATGACAATGATAAAATCCCTCCTGGGCCTCAGCCAGGGCCAGTTATTGTTCCTCCAACTCTGACCGATATCATGGGCCATATACAAACAGTATTGGAGCGGAAAGGGCAGATTATTTTATATGGCCCACCAGGAACAGGCAAGACCTACTGGGCCGAGCGTACAGCAAAGGAACTGGCAGCACGTGCCTGCTTTAGCCGAACGTTTGATGGCCTCACCGATGAGCAAAAAACGAAGATTCAGGGCAATACCAATACATCCCATGGCAATGTCAGAATCTGCTGTTTCCACCCTGCCTACGGCTACGAAGACTTCCTGGAAGGCCTTCGACCCGAAGCGACTACTACTCATATGCAATTCGTTCCGCGCCCAGGCATCTTCAAGCAACTCTGTCGAGATGCGAGTGCTGCTCCGCAAGAGAGATTCTACCTGATTATCGACGAACTCAACCGTGGTGACGTGCCCAGAATTTTCGGCGAGTTGCTGACCGTTTTGGAGAAAGATAAGCGCCACAAACCCATTCTCTTGCCACTTACCCAGGAGCACTTCCAGGTACCCCCTAATGTCTACATGATAGGTACCATGAATACAGCGGATCGCTCCATTGCGCTGCTCGATACAGCCTTGCGTCGTCGCTTTGGCTTCATTGAACTCATGCCTGAGAGTGAACCGCTTAAGAAGGCCGAAACAGGCGGTATCCCGTTCGGCCCATGGCTCGAATCGCTCAATAGTCGCATTCGCCAGCATGTGGGGCGTGACGCCCGCAATTTGCAGATCGGCCATGCCTATCTGATGGAAAAAGGGCAACCTATTGCGGACTTCACCACCCTGGCGCGTGTTGTCCAGGAAGATATTCTTCCTCTGCTTGAGGAATACTGTTACGAAGACTATGGGAAGCTGGAACAGATCCTGGGACCAGGACTGGTAGATAGAAACGCGCAGATTATCCGGCATGATCTCTTTGAGCCATCTCGCTATGCCGACCTGGTTCAGGCTCTGCTCGCACCATGCCCCGATATAACCACGTCAGCCCCGGCGGCAGAAGCGGAGGCCCAGCAAGACATACTCAGAGAAGATGAGGATGAAGTTACTGGAGAAGAAGATCAGGACGTATGAATATCTCTATTGATCTGCACGAATGGCAAAAAGCGTCTTTTACAACGCATGAGCAACTTGCTGGTCTTGTATTGCCGGAGGACGCTGCAACTCAGCAGGTGATACAGCGCTTGTCAGATGACGGAAAGCTCACGATCATCCAGCATTATAGAGGCGTATCGTTAGATACATCATCGTATGTAGGAAGGATTATGCTGGGCGATGTGCAGATTACGATTCGTCCTAAAATCGAGGCGATGCCTTTGCTCCAACTCGTCCAATACGCGTATGGGTTGCGGCAACTCAAAATCTTTTCGTCAGTCAATTTTGACACAGAAGCATTTGCCTTTCAAGACCTTTTGATTCATCAATTAGCGTTGGAAATCAACGAACTGCTCATGCGTGGCCTGCAGCGTCATTATGTACGCAGAGACGAGCAACTCACAGTCCCCCGAGGTCGTATCTCAATGCAGAAGATCGCCAATCAAGGGGGGATCATTCAGGCAGCATTGCCCTGCACACATTATCTGCGAATAGAGGACAATTTGCTCAACCAGATTCTCTTACAGGGGTTACGCCTGGGTACACAACTCACCAACGACGATGGGCTCCGCATGAAACTCCAGTACCTGGAGCATTTTCACCTTGCACATATCTCATCTACCAGGTTAAGCAAGCAACTGCTTGATCGTGTTTCCAGGACAATAAACCGCCTTACTGCGAATTATCAGCCTGCGATCACAGTGATCGAAATGTTGTTTGCTGCCAGTGGCATCAGTATGGATGAGCCGCAACAGGCATTCCGTCTCCCTGGCTTTTTATTCGACATGAACCTCTTCTTTCAAAATCTCCTTGCGCGCTTCCTGACCGAACATCTTCCGGAGTACGAAGTGCGAGAACAGTTCAGATTAGAAACCACGATGACCTATGTCAATAATCCACAAAAGCGCAAGGCTCCGGAACTGCGTCCCGATTACATCATCAAGCGCAACGGTACAATCGTCGCCATTCTGGATGCCAAGTATCGTGATTTATGGCAAGAAACCTTGCCACCTGGAATGCTCTATCAGTTAGTCATGTATGCCCTCGGTCAAGATGTCTGCAACAGTGTAACTATTCTCTACCCTGCCACCACGCCACTGGCGAAGGATGCTCGCATAGAGGTTCGTATTCCTGGGTATAACGAAGGGCGTGTGTATGTTGTGCTGCGCCCTGTTAATTTGTTGCAAATGACGATATTGTTGCAGGAGGGTAGGGAGAAAGATAATATGCGGGCAAGATGCGATTTTGCGTCGGCACTGCTTGCACCTCAACATGCAATTTAGTGAGATTAACGATCCCAAAGCCTATACAGAGGTGTAACAGCGCTGGTTATCCATGTATTTCTCAAGGCATCATGTTATAATCTCTCTTGAGCCTCTGTCAAGGACGAAAGAAAACTATCGATGTTTACAGGGAAGAGGTGACAGGAGAAGTCTGTCGCCAGCACTTTTTCTCAGCCAGAATAGAGAGTTTCATGAGAGAGAGGATATCGAGAGACTGTTATGCTACATGACCGGATCGAGATTTTTGTAGACCGCCTCGAAGCGCGTATGCTCTTTCGGCAATTCTGCGGACGTGACCCCCAGAAACCCTGGCCGCTTTTGCCGATCCTCACGTTCCTCGCACCGGCAGGAGGAGGGAAGAGCGAACTGATGAACTATCTCTGCCGCAAGGAGTGTTGCCTTCCTAATGGCAGCGCCGCATTGCCATACGCATATTTCGATTTTGCCGACGTCGACACCTCAAAGGATCTTCTTTCCCTCCTCGTCTCACTGCGCAATCAGCTTCAGTCACAGCGAGACGGGCAGGGCAGGAACCTGCATTTTCCACGCTTTGACCTGGGCGCTAGCATTGCCCTCGCTGTCTCCGCCGACGGAAAACTTCCGCTCATGAGCAAGCCCGACGTTCAACAGAAACTGGCTGAAGGCGTTCCACTTCTTGGTCCTCTTGGCGAAATGGGGAACGCCCTCAGTAACGTTGTCCCTATTATTGCTCCTCTCCTGGTTGGACTCCGCTGGGCGGGACAGATCAAACCAATGAAGATGCTCATTCAACGCATCGAGAGTGGGCCGGGATGGCGCTGGTATCGCGAACAGGGATTGCTCGTTGATCTTCCTGCTGACGCCAGCGTGAGCGCCGTCATTCTCCGTTTACAGATACTGAGTATGCCTGGAAGATCCAGGAAACACGGGCGGGACCACCTTATCGAACGGGTGCTGCCAGCAGCGTTTTTTGCCGATCTGCGAGAAGCACTCGACCATCGCCACGCGCCAAAGGCCTGGAGTCGTACGGCGAATGTCGTCCTATTTCTTGATAGCTTCGATGCCTTGCTCCACGGTTCTGGGGAAAATACCATGGGCATCCGGTTGCTTGAAATGCTTGCACTCTCCGAACACCGAAAAAGGGGGGAAACGGATCCTCTCTTGATCGTCGTTGGAAGCCGACAACGGCTCCTGCAGTATACCTCCTTCAAGCAAGACGTCTCTTTTGAGCAAAAAACAGACATTCAAGATCTCTCCGGGCAGTGGCACCAGCATCTTCCGACCTCTGAAAAGAGGCAATTCCTGCGCCTGAGCGATCTCTATCTCCCACTCTGGCTCCACGACTTTGGCGTTGACGACACACATCGCTACCTGTCAGAGCTCGATAAACACGGTCAGCCGCTCTTCGACTCTCCCCTCGTCCAGGCACTCCACCAGGCGACTCATGGACATCCTCTCTACCTTGCGCTGGCGGCAACGGCCATGCGAGAGGCACGAGTACGCCAACACGCGTTCGACCTCGAAGCGCTGGAGCAACTCCAGGTGCCTGCAAGAGTGGTTCCCTATTACGAAGACCAACGGATTGGAGATTACCTGCTCGATCTGTACTTCAGTCATCTTTCCCCGGCAGAGCAACTCGCCCTGGTTTTCTGCGCCGTGCCGCGCGCACTCACTGCACGTACTCTGCGCGTTGTGCTGCAGCTTTCTAGCGATATCGAAGCGCGAGAATGCTGGTCTCACTATCGTCACATGACATTTGCTTATACCGCAGACAATGAAAAGATTATTTTTCATCCTGTTATTCATCACTTGCTCCGGCAACGGCTCCCACCAGACCCATTTGTAGAGAGCGACTACTACCTGGTGCACCAGCGTTTGCGAGACCATTTCAGAAGGCATGACAACCCACAGGAGAAGATCGAAGAAGCCTATCATGCGCTGGCACTGGGTGATCACGAACCAGCCGTAGAGCTTGCTGTATTCGCGCTCGACCACGATTTTTCCTTGTGGGAAGCCCTGTTGGAAGCCGTCGCCCAGGCACCCAAAGCATTGATCCCTTCTCATGCGGAGCAACTCGCTACCGATACACTCGATCGCGCGAAAAGAGATCAGCGTCTGCGAGACAGTGTGACAGCGATCATCCTTCATAAATGGTTGAGCATTGATGCAGTTACAGAGATTCAGAATACCACGGCTGACGCGCGCACGCCAACAAGTCAGCAGGAAGGAACGACGCTATGAGCGGGCCAGATCCGGTGAAACGAGCGGCTCTCCAGCACAAATTAGGTCTTGCCTACAGTACCCTCTTTCAAGGGGACAGAACAGCTCATCTCAGACATGCGATCGCCTGCTATCAAACCGCCCTCCAGATCTACACCTATGAGCAGTTTCCCACTCAATGGGCGGCGGTCCAACATGACTTAGGCAACGCCTATCGCGATATCCCTACCACTGATCTCTCGGTAGCCATCGCTTGCTATCAGGCGGCGCTTCGGGTATTTACCCGCGAACAGAACCCCGCTCAATGGGCAGCCACACAACACGATCTGGGCCGGGCTTACTATCACATGCCCACCGATCTTCCAACTGCTATCGACTACTACCAGGCGGCTCTGCAAGTGTATACGCCTGATTCCTTTCCTGTTGAGTGCGCCAGAACACAGCACGATTTAGCCAATGCCTATCGGGATCTCCCCGACGCAGACATCCAGACCGCTATTGCACACTATTTAGCTGCACTCATCGTCTACACCCGCGAACAATTCCCTACACAATGGTCTACTATCCATAACGATCTGGCACAAGCTTACTATAATGCCGGGCTTTACGATCATGCGATTGAGTCCGCTGAGCAAGCGCTTACGGTGAATAGTTCTTTGGCGTCCGCTTATCATGTCAAAGGCAACGCCCTCTTTGCGCTTAAGCAGTTTGAGGGAGCGCTGTATGCGTATGAACAGGCTATTCAGCTCGATCCCTACGAAATATCTTTCTACGGAGGTCAGGTGCGGGCTCTTCACGAACTCAGACACTATCAGGAGGCGCTGGAAGCCTGTGAGCAGGCGCTGCTTCTTGATCCTGATAACAATATGTATTCCTCTCAAAAACGACTTTTGCTGACAGAGTTAGAGCGTCAATCCGGATCGCAAGAGGGACAGCCTATGCAATCAAATCCCTCTTCCCCTCTCTCTGACGGAGACACAATCGAAGAGATACTCAAGCAGTTACAGAGACTATCGTCCCCCGATGTGGATCGGTACTATGCCCCGGCGAGAAACTGGGACGAGATGGAGGCGTTGCTGGCTACGTCGACCACTCCCATCAATATCAAACGCGGCGATGTGGTCGAGGGCGTGATCGTGCGTATCGATCAGGACGAGATCCTGGTCGATATTGGCCTCAAATCTGAGGGCATCCTCTCCACCAAAGAACTACCAGCCAGCGGCTATGGGTCCTTTAGCGAATTGCATCTCAATGACAAGGTTCTGGTCTACGTCATTCAGCCAGAGTCGTCAGAAGGGCATGCGGTCCTCTCTCTCAAGAGGGCAAATATCGAGCGGCAATGGCGGATCGCCGAGGAGCAGTACAAGAATGGCGAACTGTTCAAAGCCAAAGTCATTGATTACAATCAAGGTGGCCTGATTGTCGATGTTGCCGGCATTCGCGGCTTCGTGCCGATCTCGCAGATTCTCAACCTCAAGCGCGAAGAAGTCGCTTCGGGCGGCGAGAGCCAGGAGACGGCAGCCAAACTTCAGAGCATGAAGGACAAAGAGCTTCAGCTCAAGACTATCGAGATCAATCGCGCACGCAACCGCCTGATTTTATCTGAGCGCCTGGCGGTCCAGGAATGGCGCCAGCGGCGCCGTGAGGAGCTGCTCGACGAGCTCAAGCCGGGCGAGGTCCGGCGGGGCGTCGTCAGCAACCTGGCGAACTTTGGTGCCTTCGTGGACCTGGGAGGAGCGGACGGACTGGTGCATATCAGTCAGCTCGCCTGGAGCCGCGTGAACCATCCCAGCGAGGTTCTTCACGTCGGACAGGAAGTGGAAGTCCAGGTGCTGAGCGTCGATAAGGACAAGAAGAAAATTGCGCTCTCCATCAAGCGAGCCGAAGTCGATCCCTGGACGACCATCGAGCAGCGCTACACGCCGGGACAGATCGTGACCGGGGTGGTGACCAAGATCGCGCCGTTCGGTGCCTTTGCCCGCATCGAAGACGGGATCGAGGGTCTGATCCATCTCTCTGAGTTGACACCAGGCGTGGATCCTAAGACTATTCTGCATGAAGGCGCGCAATTGCAACTGCGTATTTTGCGCATCGATGCGGAGCGACGGCGTCTGGGTCTGAGCCTGCGCCAGGCCGAAGAGCTTGATCAACCCAGGGAAGCAAACGCTGAAAACACGCCAGCAGAAGAGCCCACAAATACTACTACAGCTCCGTCAGAGCCCTCAGTGCCATCACTGGAAGCAACAACTCCATCATTGGAAGCTGCACCCGGACAACCAGAGCATGGCAGGCGTGGTGAGAGCAGACGCGAGCCGAACGGACCGAACGCGAAAAGGAGAATTCTCTCTTGAGCAGCTTATCAGCCGATGACGAGGGAGAGACGACCGCTATGGCAGAGGCATTCCGCGCGGCGGCTCGCCAGCGTTCGCAAGAGGAGTTAGAAGATGTTTAAGAACAGGCATTTGGCCTGATGTTTCCACTTCTTAAAAACCGTTCTTTTCCTATTCTCAAAAGCCTGTCATTGTTTGTCAACCAATCATCAGTGAAGCGCGACTCAAGAGTAAAGCACACACAATACTCATCACGACAAGTCGCGTCCATCGTCTATATTGGCTGATCAGTGCTTTCTCGATCTCGAAAATGGCTTCTAGAGCTACTCTTGCTTTCAGGTCCGTGCTGTATCGCTTTCGTTGTCCTGGCATTTCTGCTCTCTTTCTCGTCCCTCTCTCGACACAGCTATTTTATCTTATCCCGTAGCCCAGGTTCTGAGAACCATTATACATCTTACGATAAAATAATATTCGCTAAATGCTCGCATAGACCAGAAGTGCTTCAATCATTTTCTAGCAGTGGCCTCTCAGCCCCTTCGAGCAATACCTCAGCGGTTTGTTCAGTGAGCGACCAGTTATCCGGAGATGAAAAATTCACGGCGAGCGAGAAGATGCGTTCCTCCCAGCTCTCTTCACTCTTTTTATTGATCACGTTGTAAATCGCATGCATGCTGGGCACAATCCCTTCAGCCATTTTTTGTACGATGGTATATTCCTGTAAAGGGGCGATTCGTCGTTGCATGAGAGGACGAGCCTCCCAAGTACCAGCGTGGATGTCCTCGATCCCTGATCCATTGCGCCAGTACGCGTTGATTAATCCATTCGCCAGCCAGCGGGTCGCATGAGGTGTGATGGTGATACGTTTTTGTTCAAGCCACTCCTCTCCGTACTGCTCTTTGAGTGTGGCGAAGAAGCTCTGGCGCGACTGAGCCGAGTTCATGAAGCTGATCAGTCGGTAGAGCTTGTTGTTCGTCTTCTCATCCAGATGCGGTGAGAGCAGAGGAAGCTCCTGGGCAGCTTTGACCAGTTTCCGAAAATGACCATCATCCGCTCGCATCAGTTCAATCCATTGTTCCAGTGCAGCCGACGCCTCGATATTGATCCGCGCCATCTCATCATCGCAGATCATACTGATCTCTTGCTGTGCCGTCTGTGACCAGAGCGGTCTTGTCCTGTCAGCCAGGACCGCAAAGTAGGTTCCCCAACGCAAACAGATCGCAATGGTCGCATACGCAACCTCTCCGAAATTGAGTTGGGATTTTGGTGGCACTTTCGCATTGGAAGAGATCGCTTCCAGATGGTGGATGACCTGATCATACATCGTGGATTCAGGCGGGTGAATGAGACGACAAGGAAGCAGATTCCCTGAGGCAGTTTCCTCTATCGTCTCTTCCCACCATCCAGCGTTGAGCGTAAAGGCATCACGGACGCCAACAGAGATTTCATGATGTTGTTGCATTATTTTTCCTTTACGCATGCGATCTTCCTGAAGAGAGAAGGATCATGTCGTTGTATTGAAAGCTCCTTTGACTACAACAACGTGCTTCTATTCGGGCCAGGGGTTGCCAAAATCATCACAGTTGTTTTCGATCATCCACCACACATGGCGTTCAGCCCAACTCATCTCCTCTTGCGCAGGATGGCGAATACGTTTGATCCAGCGTTGAATACCCGACCGACTCCGCAGCGTAGAGGTTTGCCCCTCAAATGTCACCAGGTACACCACATGGCTGGTCCCCTTTCTTTCCTCTTCTGTCTGCTGAAGGGTCGCTCCGAGTTGTGCCAGGAGATGTTGTGTCTGTTGCCAGCGTTTTTCCGCGCGTTCTGCTAGACGTATGTTGCGAGCTACGCGTTCTTGCTGCCTGTGTCGAGCATTTGCCAGGCGGCTCTGTGCCTTCTGTTGTCGCTTTTTCTTCCTCATCTGCTCCATTACTCTTCCGTTCTGGTCATTCCCCGTAATAATGAGTGAACGCTCCGTTCATTCCTCACAATCCCGCGTGCGTCAGTTCTTCCTTCAATGCGCGCAGATTCCGATTCTGCTCACGTAACGCGGTGATGTAATTCGTCCATGCCTCATTCTCACCGAGCTTCTCGTACAATACACGCATTTTTGCGAGGTACTTGCAGGCCTGCTGGTAGTTCTGACGGCCTCGCATAGCAATCAGTCGTTCAGCATACTGCCGATAGATTTCGATGGCTTCACGAGGTCGTGTCTCTTCGGCAGCCCTGGCAACCTCAAGAGCAATGGTGCCAGATCCATAATATCCGTAGCCATCCTCGTAAGTGGAGCCATATCTGTCTTTCTTGACGATTCCTTTCAGCCGTTGCAAGGCTTCATCAATGTTGCCTTCATCCAGCGCGATCTGAATGAGGAGTCGCGTATTGCTGGTTTGCTCCAGGAAGGCAAGCACTTCTGGTCGAAGCGTTTCCCAACGCTTCAGCCGCCTAGCGAGGTCGCGCAGTTGCTGATAGCGTCCGAGATAGGGTTGGATGTGGAGCAACCGCTCGACGATCTCCAATTCGGCGACCTGGTTGCCTCTGGCCTGGTAGTATTTCTGGAGCCATTCCAGGAGACGTACATCTGGCTGCTCTTTGATGCGTGCCTTTACCAGGCGCTCAGCCACGGCATCTTGTTCATGCCGAATGAAGAGGTCAGCCAGTTGAGGGAGGAAAGAATCGTCAACGCGCTCTGTTTCTCTGGCGGCTTCGTCAATCCGTCCCAACGTCAAGAGGCGATCGATCAGGTCAGAAGTGCGCCCCGTCTCACGGCAGATACGCAGGTAGGCTTCATCGTCGAGGGTATCTTGCTCTAGATCCAGCAAGAACCTTCCATATGCCTGGCGTTGGGAACCAGTCACCTCCTCCTCTTCGTCTTCTAGGATATCCTGAACCCATGCCGCAAGCGTACGTCGCTCCAATGGCTGAGTGTATCGCACGAGTTGCTCCGCTGCGCTGTTGGCAAAGCCATGACTCTCATCAGCATGCAAGTCACGCCGGTAGATAGCAAACAGCACCTCAATGATCTTTGCACGCGCCACCCGATCAGTGTGTGGATCAGCCAGACAGTTCCCCAACGCTTCAATACACTCCTGGACTAGTTCCTCTAACCCCTCCTCCTCCGGATAGTATCCCTCTTCTTCATAGTAGTCATAGTAGTCGGCTTCTTCATCAAAATAGAGATGGGACTCTTCGAAGATCTCGTTCACCAGGGTTTCATAGATCGTTGCCGCACCCAAAAAGTCTTGCTGCCGCACCAGTTGATCTGCCGTGTGTTTGACTGGCAGCAGTTGCTGGCTGATGCGTGACGTCTCATGTTGAAACGCATCGGCAACCTGACGGCGATAGGTTGCCGGGTTCACCGAGAGCAGCCTCTGAGCAGGACGGATGAGGTATCCATCAGGATGGCGCACCCAGAATTGCCGCATGTGCCAGGGATAGTCAGCGAGTGGACGCACAATGTCGGCCTGAGCCTGCTGAGCCTGGTGATAGACCTCATCGGCATTCTCGACGAGAAGGACGATCTCAACGCCGCTGCCGCGCTGCCCTGGTGCTAGCAAACGTGTGCGTTCGAGTTCCCAATAGGGCGCATGATCTGTTGCCAGTTGGATGAAGGTCTCTCCACGAGAGAGCTCTGCATAGTCATTTGCCTCACGAGCGACGACATGAAAGCCCAGGACATTTTCAAACCAGGCGATCGATTGCTCGAAATCGCTCACGCAAATCTCAACCCAGCTCGTTCTGGTCATTTCTGAGTTCCCTTTCTGGACAAGATACGACGAACACCCTCTGGGCCATAAACAGCGAGCGCTCTCCAAAGACAACCAGGAGACGTGTCGATGTGCTTCTCGCTTCCGTCGGGCGATGTGCTTTCCTCTGGTCATGGCCCTATTCTAGCAGATCGAACAAGCCCAACGTGACGGGTACCGAAACGCTCTTGCGCGAGGCGACAATACGATGACGCAGGCATTGACAGAGCGTGATCGTATCTCACATCTGCTGGAAGAGCCATCAACCCGGCCTCAGTCATCAGCCCCTCACGTATCAATCGAGCGGCGCGAGCACGATTGCCAGCCGTCCACTGACTCTTTGGGCGACGAGGGGTGAAGCGGATCGCATAGCTTTCCTCGTTGATCCCCTTTGACTGGCTATCGATCCAGCCGAAGCAGAGGGCTTCTTCGACCGCGTCTTCATAGGAGATCCCAGTGTGATGAGCGCTCTTTTTGTAGAAGACGAGCCAGATTTCTTTGTGTGTGTGGACATGCGCCGCAAGCCAATCTCGCCATTCTTGACGGGCATGAACCAGCAGCGTTTCTCCTCTCTCCATAGCTTTCTCCTCAGCATGTTTTTATTGTTGAGTCTTTCACGTTCCCGATCAATGAGGCCACATCCCATCGACGCTTTCGCTGACAGCATGAGCGTGTGATATGCTATCGGTGTGCAACGAAGGGAGATCTACGATGGATCAGCAAGCGCATGTGTTGGTCAATGTCAGGGATATCAACCTGCTCTGTCAGTATTATAAAACCTATGCACAGATTGAAGGCTGGAGCAGACATCGGAAAATCACGCGAGCGCGCAGAAAAAATGGGATCCTGCAGGTCAGAACAGCATCTCGTGACGAATGGGTGCAGCCTGTCCTGTGGATCGAGTGGATCAATAATGTGGGCGTTCTCATTCGCTATATGGCCCACGATATTCGGTAACAGAGAGTGTGACACACCTTTCTCACTAAAGTATTTTTGAGCACAGAGGCAGAAAAGCATCTGCATAAACATGCGAATGGTGCTATACTATTCAAAGTCCTCTCCCTCATCCACCTTCCTCCGCGAAACACGACACCTTATCGGACGCGAGGACTGGCTCCGCTCAGTTCTCGCTTTGCTGGACGAGACATTGCCCAAAAAACTGGTCGTGTTACAAGGACCAGTTGGCATTGGCAAATCTTCCGAACTGCACCGGCTTGCCTCGCACCTCCTCTCAGTCGAAGCTTCACGGACCAGGATCATTTTATGTGACCTGCCGGTCGCCGAGCATGATGTGGAGCCAGAGAGTATGCTGGACGTCTTCCTGGCGACGATCCTGGCAGAGGCAGGACCACTCGGCTCAGTCATGCCAATGGTATCGCTGAATGTACGCATTACATTTGCCCTGGAAGCTCTCAAACAAACTTCCCACCCCATCCTTCTGCTGCTGGATAATGCCGAGCACCTACTTGATACGAGAGGAAGGCTGGCTCCTTGCTGGGAACAGTTCCTGGCTCAATTCTTGCGTTCTCAACATCATGCTATGCTCTTTATGGCAACAAAAGAATGGCATGGATGGCCTGGACGTGACGGTCAATTCATCGCCGAGATCACCGTACCTCTGCTAAGGCTCCAGGACGGCGTCTCGCTGCTACAACGCCTGGGATTGGAGCGTGTGCCTGTCGAGTATCTGCAAGCGATCAGCGAACGTGTAGCGGGTATCCCGCTGTGCCTGGAGTGGGTAGCTCGTCTGGCCCATGATCCATGGGAATTGGATGAGTGGTGGGATCTCAGTAGTCAGCCAGAAAGAGGCGAACAGGGGAATCCAAATACCATCACTCAACGCATCATACGACTGCTAGAGGAGCCTGCACTTCCACTTCGAAGAGGCGATAGCACTCCTTGATGCAAGCAGCCATCGCTTCGAATCGCTTCAACCATCTCATCTTGAATTACAACTCTCTTTCTTGGAGGAGCAAGCTTTCCTCTTTGGCAGGTGGAGTGAGGCACTTGAAGAAAAGGGAAAACTTCAGGAAGCAAAGATCCATCGAGAAAAGACGATTTCCTGTTACAGGCAGTGCAATATCCTGTTGTTTGCTCACCTGAAGAGTGAAGATACTGGTCTAAAAAAAAGTTCGTTGAAAAAAAGGCTTGCTCTCTCCTTAAATAATCTCTGCTATCAGTTGAATAGGGCTGGCCAGTACGAAGAAGCCCTTCAATTGGTAGAACACTGTATTGTATTGAAAGAGCAAGGCTATACCCAGTTTGGGGCTCTGGCAGCAGCATACGGAGAGAAATCACAGATTCTCGCGGCTCTTGGTCGTTTTCGAGAGGCGCTGCTCTTTGACGATAAAGCTATTGCTGAGATAGAGCGTTTTGCTCGTCTCGGGCATCGGGCATCTCAAGAAGAAATGGATATTGCTCTTGCTGGTATCGGCCAGGTGCTCAAACAAGGGTTATCCCACCCCGATACCGTAGAGGTAAGCCAGCGCTTGATCCGATTGCTTCGTGAAAACCTCCATCTCTCACTCGATCTGTCATACAGTGACGAAGAGGCACAAACATTACAGAAAGAGCATTCATCTTTTTCCCCACCGCAGCGTCTAGTAGGGGCTCAGACAGCAAAACGTTTTTTCGAAGCGGTTCTGTATGAGAGTGGCTATGCGGGATGGCAGGTGATCATTGACCCAAAGACCAGCAGCCCCAGAGTTGAAACTGGATTGCGACAATTATTTCTCCCAGACGAGGCACTCTCTCTAGAACGAATTCAGCATTATCTGGCTCATGAACTGGCAGGACACGTTGCGCGGGCTGTAGCAGGAGAGACTTCTCTGCTTGGCCTTCTCGGAATAAATACGAAAGGCTATATGCCAACAGAAGAGGGGATTGCCCTCTATCAGGAACGGCATGTGGCACGACTCCATGGGCAGGTGTTTGATGATTCAGTGGTGTGACAACTCCGCTGGCAATAGGCTTAGCCAGCGGAGTTGTCACACCATCACAAACATTTCTTTCCCTCTACCGCTTTTTCGAGGCATTTCATCTGCTTGCTCGCATAGTAGACTGCATGGATAAAGACATACAGACCGCACATGAAAAAGCACAAAGGGCAGCCTTGACCACGTGCCTGCGTACCTATCGAGGAGTACCCGACCTTGAAAAAGCTGGGGTCTGTTACACAAAGGATGTCGTCTATCTTCGTGGCTTGAGACGTATTGAAAAGGCAGCCACACGGGACGAGGCAGTTCTCGACCAACTTGCCGTAGGAAAGATCGCTCTGGAACTCCTTCCTGACGTGCAAGAACTGGGCATTGTCGCGCCCCAGCAAACACTCAGAAACCTGGCTTTTGCAAGCGACCTGGACACTTATATTCTGACGTTTGAGGCCTCTGAGCCACATTCTCTCAAAGATGCATAAAAATGGAGAGAATACGCATAGATATACGTATGAGAAGATGGCGAATGTGATACAGTTTGAGTGAATCACATTAGTTGTTATAGTTATACGAAAGGAAAGATGCATGAAGTACACATACGTAATTTATCTGGAAGATAGTCAACCTGAAGAAGATCCTCAGCCCAAAGGTGGGGGTAAAGGAGGAAGTTAAGGTAAAAGAGCAGTGATAGGGAGCCTGGCAGCTGTTCTCACTCGGTGAAGTAACGGTCAGCCTCCCTCTATTAAGAGTGCTCTGGTTGGGTATCTTTATCCTGATCACAGTGGAGCCTGGCAAGATCATTCAATATCGTTGCGACAAGAGGATGCGTCGGTCCTAACATGTCGGTACGAATAGTTAACGTATGTTGATAAAGAGGTTCTGCCTGAGCATATATACCTTGAGCATGATACATCTTGGCCAGGCTATGAAGGCTCAAAGCTACAGCCGGATGTTCTGACCCAAAAGCCTCTTCCCGATATTTCAACGCCTGCTTGTAAAGTTGTTCTGCCTGAGTATAGTTGCCCTGGTCGAAGTAAAACGACGCAAGGTGATGAACAATGGTTGCCGTATGGGGATGTGTCGCTCCCAATGCACGCGTAGAAATCGTCAGCGCCCGTTCGTAGAGAGGCTGTGCTTCAGCAAAATTTCTTTGAGCACGATATGCCTCTGCTAAACCATCCAGGCTGATCGCGACATGACGGTGATCGCTTCCTAATGCTTTTTCACGAATAGCCAGTGCTTGTTTACAAAAAGCTTCAGCGCGGGCATATTGGCCTTGAAGAAAGAAAAGCGTTGCCAAATTATTGAGTGTGAGAGCTATCTGATGATGCCCCTGACCCAATTCGCGTTTGCGAATTTCCAGAACCCACAGGTAGCGCGCCTCTGCTTTCTTATACTTTCCTAATTCAACGTGGAGTGTCGTCCAATCTTCGATACAGGTAGCAGTATGTAAATGTTCTTTCCCCAACATTTTTAGCCGAATAGTTAGTACCCGCTGATATAGTTGCTGGGCGTGTTTGTATCTGCCTAGCGAACGACAAAGCCAGGCATAATCATTTAGCAAGGTGACAACGCGAGCGTCGGTCGGTCCTAAGATATCCTCGCGAATGCGCAATGCTTGCTCAAAGTATACCTCTGCTTTGGAGTACTTTGCCCGCGCACGGCAGATCACGAGCAGGTGGTGAAGGCTCTGGGCAACGTCAAGATGGTGAGATCCTAGCAGGGTTTGCCGAATAGCGAGAGCTTGTTCACAGAGATCTTCAGCTTCTGCATATCTGTTCTGATTTTGGTAAAGCCATCCCAGGTCGTCCAGGCTGGTTGCCACATCGAGATGCATCTTCCCAAACGCCTTTTGACGAATCGCCAGAGCCTCTCTCTGGTAGCATTCGGCGGCAGCATACCTCCCTTGATGATAGGAGAGCAACCCCAGGCTGTTAAGACTGATAGCCTGGTCTGGATGAGAAGCCTTGAGCGTTTGCTGGCGAATGTTCCGCGCATGGACTAGATAGGGTTCAGCTGAAGAATACTGTGCTCGCTCTCGCAAGTAGTTGCCAGTCTGATCAAGCAGCCGCGCTGCTTCGGCAGATTTCAGTTCCCAGTCGCTAATCAAGGCAGCACACATCTGGGCATGTGGAAGGAAGCGTTCATAGCCAGACCAACGGGCCTGTTTGACATCAGGAAGAGCCTTATTGACGGCGCGAACCGTTCGCTCTACCCATTCTCGCTGCTGCTGTACCGTCATAGTCATCGTTTTGATGACATTCTGAATGAGACGATGAATGGCAATCGTCTTGCTGGTGGGATCGCGTTTCACTAGAGAAAACTCGCGTAGAACACGTATCACATCGTTCAATTGAAGAGGATCAGCAGCCGCTGGCCCCAAAACAGACCCAAGCTCCGGCGCCGCTTTTGCAATCATCTCTTCAGGGATAGCATCTGGCTGAAGGAAGGCGCAAAGCTGCAGGAGTTCAGCAGCAGCACGATGAGTCCGTCTGACTTTCTCGAAAGAGAGCGCAAAGGTTTTAGTGACAGGTTCTGGATGATCAGTCAGAATGTTGATCACTTTTGAGGTACGAAACACTGTTTTCTCATCGAGAAGATGAATACCATGTTTTTGATAGAGGTCCAGATAACCTTCAAGACTACATTTTGTTCCCTCAATGTATGCGCCAGCGTGATCAAGTGCAAGGGGTAGCCCACCCAGGAGTTTTGAAAGTTCTCGTGCCTTATCACGATCGGCTAAGGAAGCTGTATCGAACGGAGCATCAGGATCTAAAAGAGCGGCGCGGCGTAAGAGCAGCAGTGCTCCTTCTTCTTCTCCCATTTCTTGCAGGGGAATATTTTGAATCACATGGCTGGAAGCCTGAATCCTGGTAGTAAGAAGTATATGCCCATTTTTTGACAAATGGAGAAAATCATCCAGAACGCTTAAATTTTCAACATTATCAAAAATCAGTAGCCAGGATGTATTCTCACTCAACCAACGTATCACCGCATTGATAGCAACTTTGCGCTTCCGTTCTTGTGTCACGGGCAAATTCAAGAGCGTTGCAATAGTGACCAGATCAGACATAAGCGTTTCGCGCGACTCAGCCCTCACCCAGAAAACCGCTTCATATTCAGAATGGTTGCGATAAGCATATTCCTTTGCCGTTCGTGTTTTCCCAATGCCACCGAGACCAGTAATCGCCTTTGGATGCTGCACTAATGCCACTGTTCCCCCTTTTGCAAAAGCAGAGTGGATTCGCTGGAGAGCTTCTTCACGACCTGTAAATAGCTCACTGCGCTGAAGAGGCACATTCCAAAAAAGACAGCACATTCTTGTAAAAATCTGACCATACCTTCAACCCCCTGTACAATGATGTCTGCTTGTTCTAGCAATTCAGGTGCCGTATCAATGTGCTGAACGACAATTCCCAATGCTACTTTTCCTTCTTGCTGAAGCTGATCTAAGGCAAGAAAGGCATCGAGATCCGTCTTGCTGTCTCCTCCAAAAAGGATCGCCTGTACGTCCCAATCCCTGGCCAGTTGCTTGAGCGCCTGTCCTTTATTTCGTGTTGAGGGAACGCGCACGTCTACGGTAAACTTGTCGTCATGAAGAGAAATATGGGCGGCGGCAGCAGGCGCTTCTAAAAGTGCTACTATCTTCTGCCGAGCCTCGTCAGGGTTGGGGGCAAGGCGGTAATGTACAGCGCCGCCAATATGTTTGTACTCTATAAGAATCCCCGGCTCCTGAGCAAGTTGCATTTCGGCCAAGCGGAGAATGGCTCTTGCTGGTTCAATATACTCTGCAATGTCTGGCGCAAGAGTAATACCGTGCGACTGAGGTAATCCTTCACTCCATTCTAATCCATGTGTTCCAACGTAGGTGAGTCCCTCCAGATGAATCATCTTCGCCCCATTCTCGATCTCTCGCCCTGTGAGAATAGCAATGTGTGCGCGCTCACGAAGCTGTTCAAGGATAGCAACAACTCCAGGATAAAGCCTCGCTTCATCGGGAGTGGGTGCGATAGGACTGAGTGTGCCATCAATGTCAAAAACCATGCCAAGCGATCTCTGAGCAAGCATGGCTCGTGCTTTCAAAGAGAGCATGTATACGTTCTCCTCATCGTTGGACTATTCTCTGCTTCAGGCACCATCTTCCTGTCATGTTTATCCGCTTATACAGAAAGACGTATTTCATAAGGATTCACCAAATCGTGATGGGTTCTCCGTCCTTTAGGGGAAAATGGAGTGCAGGGGCTGGGCTACCGCCCCTGCCGGAGCGCGAGATGAGGCACGACACGAGTGCCCTCGCCTAAACCCGTTTTCCAAAATCCCCCCAAAGGACAGAGATCCGATGAACCGCGTGATATGGACTTCTGTATTACCCTATGGCAACAAGGCATGCATCTTATTTCACTCAACCTTGTTCCTCCCAACCCAAACTCGTCATGGTTATAGATGACTCACCTACGGTAAGGAAAATTATCGAGGTCAGCTTGCGGAGAGCAGGACTGGAAGTCGTCAGCTACCCCGATGGCATCAAGGCACTCCAGGCGGTCACCAACCGACAACTGAATCGTCTTCCGGATCTGGTCGTTCTCGATCTCGATCTTCCAAAAATGAATGGCCATGAAATTGCACGCTACCTCAGATCAAAACCGCAATGGAGTCAAACCGTCATTATCATTCTCTCGCGACACGATGGCATTCTTGATCGCCTCAAGGCACGCCTGGCGGGAACACAGGCCTACCTGACCAAACCTTTTACGACCCAGATGATCGTTTCCGTTGTTCAGACGGCACTGCGACTGCCCCAGCCGCCCCTTGCCAACCCATACTCAGCTCACGAAGAAACTTACAGATGAGTTGAACACCTCAGCGCGGCCTTTTCGGTCTGGCTGCTGGCTATAGTCAGCATGATTTCATTACCAAGCGGATGGAGACAGTGAGCCAACTCCATGAGCAATTGCACGATCTCGTTGGCGACGCAGCGATTGCCATGATTGCAGAACAGTTACATCAACAACCATAACAAGAGGCAGTGTTCTTCTGTTCGCTCATGATTGGTCTCATACAGAACCGATTCTAAGAAAGCGCTTCAGGTGAGTGGAGATGAGGCAGCCGCAAAGAAAAACATCATGACCCAGAGAGCAGCAGAATTTGAAGCATCTGCATGCACAGAAAATTGATCTCCCACTGGGATCCTGGGCCGGACGCGTAGGGGCGATGATGGAACAAGATATGCTGGCAGTTTTTAAGAGCATGAAAGAGCGATATTGTTCTCACCTTCAGCTATCACCAACCGTCGTTGATCAGGTCATCAACGCCCTGCCACGGGAATGGGCAACATATCAGACACGCTACCGCTTTTATCTCTTCTATGGACAACGATAGGGAGAGAATTGCCTGATTATCAATCGACAACAAGGAGAACAAAATGATGATCGAGCTTGCCTACCCCTCGTCTGCCCCCCTCCATTTGCTACAGTGTGTCAAGAGGATGCCATGTGACGACACATGGTTACATCGGGATCGCCCTTGTGGAGAACTTCGCCTCTCACTGACATCATTTTGATGCCGTTTGTCGACACCTGTCGTCACATCGACGACGATACGTATGAAGGAGAAAGTATGTCTTGTTTGTTCCCAGAGAAGTTGCCCCCGTTTTAAATGCCATTGGAGGCTACCTGCTGGCTCAAACGGCTGCACAGAAAGCCATGGAACGTCTGCCGCGTTCTCTAGCAGAACAGAGGTGAAACGATGCGCGATCGATTTTCGCTGCGTAATATCCCCAAAGAAGCAGAGCAACTGGCAGAGGTGATTCATCAGCAAACGAATCTCTCAGAAAGCGATGTGTGCCGTCTGGCTCTGGTGAGTGGCATGCTCGTCGAAGTGGTCAGACTTCTGCCAGAGCAGGATGGGACCGTAGGCGGTCTCCAGATCGCGTACCTGGCAAAAGCGCTGCGTCGAGTCCTTGGACCAGCCATTGATCTAGTCTGGGAACAGGGAGAGCATCCCTACCAGATACTGCTCAGCAGGAGCAACGGAGCAGGAGTACCTCCATTATTAGATGAAGGAACATCCTCTCAAACGGCACCATTACAGGAAGCCTCCGTTCAAGGCTTGATAGGAGATGATTTAGACCTCTTAGGCATCGGCGTTGGTCTTTCAGAAACACTGGAGAACAATGAGTAGTTTCATATCAATGATCTTCGCAGGAGCCGCTTTCTACGAGGGTCAATTTCCTGGATCATCCCTATTGGGAGGTACGCTCGCTTCACGCCGGCCTCATTCACGCCGCCATCTTCTCGCCGAGAAAACCCTTTTCCTGGTATTGAAAGGTATGGTATCATTTCTTCTCAGAGGCACGCTTTTCTCGCTCTAATGGATACGGAATAACAGAGCAGGAGTTGTATGATGGAGAGCACCCACACCAATTATGCACCACCAGTCGATCAGTTGCTTACCTACGGGGAAGGAAAGATCAGCAAGCCAGAGAACTGGCCCAACTATCTGGAATCAGGGCCTGGCCCAGAACATATTCCCGATCTGATCCGTATGGCTGCTGATGAAGAGCTGAATGGCCAAACAGTCGCGCAAGAAAAATCGTCAACGGTAGGAGGGCAAGACAACCGTCAAGAAAAAACAACGACATAACGTGGAAAGCAAGAAGAACGATGTCAAAAAAATCAAAACCATCCAAACAGAAAAAACGGGTGATCGCCAACTCGTCGCCTGTCAACAGATCTCTCGATCTCATCAGACATTTCATGGTTCAAGGAGACTACCAGCAGGCAGTTACTCATTGCGAACGCCTGCTGAACTACCTTCCCCAACATGCACCGCAGCGCGTTGAGGTGCTGGCTCAATTGGGAGCCGCCCATGGCATGCTTCAGAACTTCCGACAAAGCTATGACGTCTTGACCCAGGCGCTTGTCCTCGCGCCGAAAGACGCTGACCTCTGGTACAATCGCAGCATCGCGAACCGCTTCGCCTTGCGTCTTGGTCAGGCGCTCCGCGACATCGAGCGTGCCATCGAACTGAATACAAGCAGCGAGATGAGCGAGATGTATCAGAAGGATTTGCAGTTCTGCCGGAAGATGGCACAGGCGTCAATCGAATTGCGTGGGCCCGACTTTACGCTGGATCAACTCATTGAGCAGGAGAACCTCTTTCAGCAAGGCCTGCAATTAATGGAAGCGGAAAAATGGGAAGAAGCGGGACAGGCATTTGAAGCCTCGATAGCGATGGGCGATTGCTTGCCGCAACCCTGGGGCAACCTGGGAAGCTGCTTGCTGATGCAAGGACGCTATGATGAAGCCGAAGCGGCACTCAGACGCGCGCTTGTTATCGACCCCAAATATAGCATCGCCAAAAACAATCTGGCAGCCCTTCCCGAATTTCGGCGCACAGGCCCACCGACAATGACCGTATTCAACGAGCCCTTTAAGCACAGTAAACTCAAGCAATCGATTACGTTTATCAAGGAAGGGTAAGGGGAAAAATGGCACCGCGAAAAAAGAAAACGACAAGGAGGCTTGGGAAGCAGCCTCCTTGTTATCGCTTCTTCCTCAATCCTTACCAGGATGCGCGCTTTACGCGCTGTCCACAGTGTGACCAGAAGATGCATCAACGCAAGCTCCCGCTGGTCATCCATATCGATCCGATGCTCCTGCTCTCGCTCAACAAGACATGCCGTTATTGCCCACACTGTGATTTGCTCATTGCTCATCAAGATGATATAGAACAGTTGCTGACAAGGATCTTCACCGAGCACATGCCAGAATTCGCTGGCAATGAGTATCTGGTCGTTGGAACCACGGAGAAGAGCGTCTGGAAGCGTGGGACACAGCAACCGTTGACCTTGCAAGAGACGCTTGACACACTGCATGATTTCAAGGAGGTGGTGACGTTCCAGCTGACAGGTGGTTGGGTAAGAGATGAGATGTTTCATTCGCAAACACCCTCTTGACTTCATGGGCTTCCTGATATACAACACATCTATGCATAAGACAAAAAGGAAAGGAGGCAGACGATGATATTTACCCTTCCCAATGGAAAACGCATAGACCTGGATATGGTTGAACTGGCAATGGAAGATGCAGATCTTTGCAATGTATATTATTTGAACACGCAAACTGGCGAAGTGGCACGCTTCTCCGAGTATGACGATGTTTCTGACGAGAGAGAGCAACAATTGGAGGAGATCGAGAGCGAGGATCACTATATTCCCATTGAGCGTATCTCTTCACACGAGGCATATCAGTGGATGGAAGATTTTGTTGCCGAAATCGTCGAGCCGAAAGACAAACAGGCTGCTGAAAAATTATCCATTGCATTGATGGGAAAAGGCGCATTCAGACGATTTAAGGATGTCTTGCATCGTGTTGGTGATGAGTGGGTACAAGTATGGTATCAATGGAGAGACGATCATCTCCATGAAGCGATGAAGCAATGGTTTGCGAGCCTGCCTCTGACCATTACCGAACAACGAGATGACTGATCTCACCAACCCCAATTTCACCAGGATTTAGACCAATGAGGCATAATACAACAGATCCTTCACCTGCTCCCGCACATCATCGCTGTGTTGAGATGTGCCTGGGATGAGTGGTAAGCTGCCGATCCTGCTTTTTGCCTCGC
>WNGD01001126.1_pt1 | contig 40716 bp, 35 predicted proteins | sample 5400671 | NCBI WGS metagenome assembly WNGD01 (sample SAMN13153369, study PRJNA577476) | soil metagenome | isolation source: 40 cm soil or saprolite under grassland replicate 2 | place: USA:California | collected 2016-06-15 | reverse complement strand
TAGGTACCACTAACGATACCAACCAGTAGTGCTAATGTGAATGGACGGATGGTTGTACCACCAAAGAGCGTGAGCGCGCTCAAAGTGAAGATTACCGTGAGCGACGTATTGAGTGAACGGGCCATCGTTTGCACCAGGCTTGCATTCACCACCTGGTCAAAGGTCTCAGAAGTACGGCGCTGCATGTTCTCGCGAATGCGGTCGAACACCACGATCGTGTCATGCACGGAGAAACCGACGACCGTTAGTAGGGCCGTGATGAACAGCGCGTCTATCTGGAAATTCAGCAACCAGCCCAGGATTGAGAAGACTCCGAGTACCACGAGTACGTCGTGTAGCAAAGCTATAATCGCGCACGTACCATAGCGCCAGGGTTTGTCCACCTTACGGAATGCAAACCAGATGTAGAGCAGAATAGCTACTGAAGCTACGATGACAGCGATAACGGCATTACGTGTCGTCTCACCTGCTACCGAGCCGGTTACGTTGGCATTATCCAGCACCTGCATATAGTTGCCACTATTCACGAAATGTGACTGAAGCTGGAGCAGAAATTTATTATCGATGAAAGTGCGCGTCAACACGTTAATCGTCTGTGTCGTCCCACCCTGGCGCACTTCAGCTACATTTACCGGTATGGTCGACGGGTTGGACCTTGTGGTTGCAGTAATTACTACTGCTGGCGTTCCTGTAGGAGTAGCGTTGGCTGATGGAGTACCCGTCTTCTTGGGTGTAGCAGTGGCATTAGGCGTGCCCGTCGCCGTAGCTGTTCCCGTGGCGCTGGGTGTTGGTGTCGAACTTGGAGGCCCTTTCGTGGGGTCCGAAGTATTAGGCAATTTGCTGAGTACACTTTGAATATCGTTGATGTTAGGTGTGACCCCGGGTTGGAACTTCGTTACTGTGAAAACTGTGACGGTTTTTGGCTTCCCATCAGTACTGGAAATCAGATTCAGGTTATCAGGTGTGACAGCAAGTTGAGTACCATACTTTGCCTGCAAATCATTTTTGATGGCGTTCTGCACATTCTGATCGACCTGCGTATTCAAGCGTATCCAGACGGTCTGCTTGCCTGGCAACTGGGGGTTGTCGCCGGTCACGACCTGCAAATCGACAAGATTGAAAGGCTTGACCAGGTTCCTCATATCAGCGATGGTAATGGTTTTTTCAGGGCGAAACTCAATATTTGTGCCGCCTAGAAAGTCAATACCGACGTTCAACCCCTTGAATATCAATGAAAGCACACCGGGGACAATTACTATTAACGAAATGGCTAGAAAAAGGTATCGTTTTCCTACAAGATTAAACACGGCTTTCTCCCTCTTCTCTCTACTCTCACATCAAACAGTGCTGTTCCGCCGCGCCAGGGACGCCGTGGCAGTCGAGCCAGGAGGAAGCCCAAATAGTGCGGGGTGACTCACAACGCCGGTCGGCACCAGTAGATTCAGGAAGGTGCGCGTCACGACAACGGCTGTAAACATACTAATCAAGACGCCCAGGAAAAGTGTCGTAGCAAATCCAACGATGATGCTTGCGCCGAAGTTACTACCAAAACCATACAGCACTGCGCAGGTGATGAGTGTGGAGATGTTGGAGTCTCGAATCGAGGGCCATGCACGCTTCCATCCGATATCAATCGCCGAGGATAGCAACCGCCCAGCACGCAATTCTTCTTTAACTCGTTCAAAGATCAGCACATTAGCGTCCACTGCCATACCGATAGAGAGAACGAATCCTGCAATACCCGCCAGCGATAGTACGACGCCGATCAATTTGAAGATCGCGAAGGTAAGCGCCGCATAGAGAAGGAGTGCGATGTCAGCCAGTAATCCAGGCAAGCGGTAGTACAGCAGCATGAATAACATAACGATACCCAGGCCGATGATCGCTGCGATCGCACTTTTCTGGATTGAGTCTTGACCAAGGGTCGGCCCCACCGTCTCTTCGCCTTGCAGTGAGAGTGCAATGGGCAGTGCACCATATTTTAAGACGGTCACGATACTCTGTGCTTGCTGGGTCGAAAAGTTCCCTGTAATCACTCCAGGGCCATTAATAGCGTTTTGGATTACCGCTGATTCAATGACATTCTTGTCCAGCGTGATCGTCAGGTATTGTCCCACATTCTTGGCTGTGAACGTACCAAAACCACTGATGGCATCGCCTTTCATCTCGAAACTTATCTGTGGTCGACCCGCCTGGTCCTGACTCACATATACCTGGTTAGGGTCGAGATTGGCGCCTGTGAATTGCGGCTTGCCGCCTGGATTGTACTGAACGTACTGCGATGGATCAAACGGTGAGCCTAGTTGGACAGGTTGCGTTCCGGTGTTCCAGAACTCCAGGAGCCCAGTTTTGAGTAGTGAATTGACCGCTTCGGTCTGGTTTCCTGTAAATCCAGGTAGTTCGACCAGGATACTAGGTTGCCCATTGCTGGATTGAAGGCGAATGTTCGGCTCACTAACTCCCAATCCACCGTTCACTCGTTGTTCGATATTATCTCGTACAGCGGGCATCTCGTCATTGAGTGTTTTCTGATCGTAATGTTGTGATGGATCAGGGACGAGCAGTGCACGTACGCCACCTTGAAGATCAAGTCCGAGCTTGATATTCAGAGGGTTATCGATACCAAGGAAGTGTAGGCCAGGAGTTTTCGGCAAGTCAATGTAGACCGCGCTCGCAGCCAGCAAAATGATGAATAGGAGGAGTGTAAGAGTTCCTCGGCGCATAAGTAATGTTTCCCCTCGTTATATCTATGTTTTAGACACTAGCACGCATATTCAGGAAAGACGCAGTACAGTACCGTACATTATAGTATAGTGCACAACGTCATCTTCGATTTCTGTGCAGTATAGCATAGTTGTTCGTCCTTGCATATCCCAAATGGAGGTAAACTGCAACCTTCATTGCTCTACAGCGTAGCAAAACAAGGAGGGATTCTCATAGATCTTTGCAGGTACGGCCTCTGACTCCTCATCGCGTATACATTTAACCTGTGAGTTGCTACAATAGTTATAGCAAAAGTCGAGGTTCTTTTCGATATTTTTCTGGACAGAATGAAGTGTTTCTTTTTTTCTGTTGAGCTGCATTTGAGGAAATAAGGAGCAATTAGATCCGTGCAAGAAAATACCAGTGTAGAGAATACTGTTCTACAAAATACTAACCAGAAAATTGTCATGGATGTGCACAATATAACTAAAAGTCTACCCTTGGGTCGCGAGCGTATTGATATTCTCAGAGGTATCAGTTTTCAAATCATGAGTGGAGAATTCGTCTCGATCGTTGGGCCATCAGGCTCAGGTAAAAGCACACTGTTGGGTATCATCGCAGGATTGGATAACCCTAGCAGCGGGCAGGTCTTGATCGACGGGGTGGATATTACGACCATGAGCGAGGGCAAACTGGCGGAGGTGCGCAACAACAAGATTGGCATGGTCTTCCAGGCCTTCAACCTCATCCCGACCTTGACAGCGCAGGAAAATGTCGAAGTACCTCTTTACGTGGGCAAGCATAAAGGCTCACCCTCCGCTCGCGCCAAAGAACTCCTTGATCTGGTGGGCCTTTCACATCGCCTGACGCACAGGCCAAACCAGCTCTCCGGTGGAGAGCAGCAGCGCGTCGCTATTGCGCGTGCGCTGGCGACCGATCCAGCCTTTGTGCTGGCCGATGAGCCGACTGGTAACCTGGATGCGAAAAACAGCGAGAACGTGTTGAAACTGATCGCTTACTTGCGAGCGCAGACAGGCAAAACATTCATTATTGCCACACATAATCCAATCGTGGCCTCGCAGGCTGACCGGTCTATCCGCCTTTTGGATGGTATGATTGCTGCCATTGAGAATGTGGGTGGGAGTATCGGGCAATGAAAACCTCAAAGTACTTCAACTCCAAAAATCATTTTCATCCCACTGCTTACATTCACCGCTAAAATTTCGTACCTACAGCGTATAAATAGGCAGGAAAAACCCTTTCCCAACCATAAGGCATCTCGGATGCTTGTCTTTCGCTTTTAGCTTGCATTCTGTTTCTGTAGCGGTACCCCAGCAACTTCTGTAGGCGAGAACAGCAGTGGGTACCCTGACTTGGAGCATACGCAATGGCATATTGTTGTATCAACCACCATCTCAACGAGCCGGGTAAGATACGGTGTGTCGAGTGCAACAGCCTGATTAAAGGTGTTCTGATTGGTGACTACCGTGTTTTTTCCTATATCGGTAACGGCAGTTCCAGCGACGTGTACCTAGCGGTGCAGCAATCGCTCATTCAGCGTAAGGTCGTGATAAAGATACTACACCGGTCGTGCAATCGACAGCACGTTGAAAATTTTCAACGTGAGGCAGCGCTACTAGCATCCTTATCACATCCCTATATTCTTCCTATCTTCTCCTATGGAGTAATCTATGAGCAAAAAGCAGCATCACCAACCGGCATACCATATCTGGTGTTGCCCTTTGCCGAGCAAGGTTCCCTGGCTGAGTCCTTTGTACGGGAAGGGAGACGCCCCTGGTCCCTTGAACGTGTGGTCTCGTTAACTATGGAAATGGCGGAAGCACTGGACTATGCCCATTCGCGTAATGTGCTCCATCGGGATGTCAAACCTGCGAATCTACTGCAAATGGGCTCGCATGTATTGCTCTCCGATTTCAGTGTAGCATCACTCATTGATGCCGACTCATCGCATCTAAGTATCGGTTGGGCTGGTTCACCTGCCTATATGGCTCCAGAGGTCTGGAATCTGCACCCGGGACGATATTCTGACCAGTATGCGCTCGCCGTAACCTCTTTCTTTTTACTCGCGGGTGACTACCCCTTGAGAAAGAACGGGGAAAACAATGCTCGCAGCTGGCAAAATTTGCATTGCTTTGCTACGCCATCTTCCCTTAGCGCATTCCGTCCTGACGTACCGGAGGCAGTCAATGTTGTTTTACAAAGAGCTCTGGCAAAAAAACCGCACGAACGATATCCTACCGTGCAGGCCTTCGCATCTGATTTACTGGTTGCCTCTCAGGAAATCACGCAACAACTCAACAAAGCACCCAGACCTGATCTGGGTGATGTTGCTCTATTTCGACCTGTGCCCAGGAACGTCCAAACAGACGGGAAAGAGTGGCGAGAGATACAAGAGGTGGGAGTATCTCTTGCAAATGCTCCTGCTACAGATGCCATTGCTGCTCCTGCTATACCTCCAATTAACCAGGCGTGGGAGAATGTAGGGAAGCAAGCAGTACAAATGCAAGATCAAGATATTCATACGGATGAACACAATTTCCCCAGGTATAGCAACAAATGGGTGTGGTACTCTTTACTGCTCAACTTGTTTATATGCCTTGTATTGGCCGGACTGCGCTCCTTGCAAGCGAGAGGTGTGGGATTCGGAGTAGACTTGTTCCTGGCGTTGTGTCCTGCCTTGCTGGTTGGCCCTTTACTCGCATTCAGATTCCGGCGTATCCAGATGACTACATTTTCATGGAGCCTTTTCTGGGGGGTATTCTTTGGTCTGACGAATGCTCTACTTTCTGGGCTGGTCTGCTTAATCTGGAATGCGCTTTTGTTCACAGTGCCAATCTTTGGATACGCTGGTGGTAGTCTGAACGATTTCTTCAACGGAATGATAGTGTTGGCGTACACGCCAGAAGTTGTGGAGTGGGCACTTCTTGCCTTGTGGGTGTCTGTTATAGGCGGTGCAGTCATCGGCATCGTTAGTGAGCGGGACGAAGGCGCAACGCCATTAATCCACCAAAGGTCACAAAAGTAAGGCAGAAAACGACAGGCCATATCGGGCCAACCGTATTCAGTAAGAAGCCAAAAAACCAGCCGCAGAAGACTGCACTAATACCACTTACAAAGAGCAGGATACCCGCTACTGAGCCATATGATCTTCCTGCTCTTTCGCTGCCAATAGCAAGGCAAGTGGCGAAGATGGGCGAAAGGCCAATGCTTGTAAGCGCGATAGCCAGTGTCGCAACAACAGCATTCGGGCTAAAAATCATGGCGACCAGGCCGAGAAGCGTAACCACTACTCCCAGCATGACCATGCGCCATGAACCAATGCGCAGGATCAAGAAAGCGGCCCCCAGACGACTGCTGGCCGCTAAAGCCCAGGTAACGCTGCTGAGCGCTGCTGCAATGACGGGGGTCTGGGCATAGGCGACATGCAGATAGGCAGGCGCCCAGGCGCGGACGCTCGTACTTATACCCGATGTCAGCATCATCACCAGAATTACCGGAGCTAATACTGTCAACAGCGGAGGATAGTCGTCAGGTCCCAGGTACTGTTCCTCGATAACAGATGATCCCCACGGGAGGCGACGCAAGCGTCCCCGCCCCGTTTCCACACCGCTCCCGCCCCTACGCGTTAGAGGGGGCTTACCTGCGTTGGTACTGGTTTCGTTTACAATCCTGTATTTTCTTGGAATACCCAGAAGAGAAATCATTGCTCCCATCGTAAAGCATATGGTAAAAATAAAACAGGGTCGCGGATCATCGTGAAACGACCTTAATAAGCCTGCGTCTGTGAGCGCAACCAGCACCCCTCCCAAAGGATAGAGCAGGTTGAACATATTAAGTGCCATACCGCGTCTCTCAGCATAAATGGCGCTAATCAGTCCGTTGGTTGTCGCGTCAATCACCCCGCCGCCAATACCTCCCAGGCCAGCGATCGCCAACAGCACTATCACTGGCACCAGGTGTGGTATCGCCATGCCAACATAAATCGAGAAAAAACCGCACAGGACAATCAGCGAGGCTCCAAGCAGTACCCGGTGGGGGCCATACCAATCGAGCATCGCTCCTCCAATCAGCGCACCCGGCAAATAGCCGGTAGACCAGGCCACATAGAATAGTCCCGTTACAGTGAGGGAGACCTGCAACTGGTTGGAAAGTGGAACGAGGATTGGCCCCCACCCACTATCGGCGAACACAAATATCCAGAATACGAGACTTGCTGCAAGGGTCATGGTTACAAGTAGGAGCTTACTTATCTTTACCTCGCTCTGCTGCGTTATGGGGCTTGATGATGTAGTCATTGAACTTCCTAATAAATGTGAACTGGCTAGCTAGCGAATGGTGCTAAAGGGCGACCGCGCGGGTCGCCTCTACCATACACGGAGCACGAATCCCTCTTTCGTCGTATGGTAAGGGCGGAGCTTGACTCGCACTGGCCTGGTTGCCTTGGAATAATGGTCGCTCGTTAAGATTTTCATAGCGGTAACAACAACAAGGGAATCTCCATCTCATCCGGAGTGAGCCCCCCATGATGGCCAAGGAAATGCATTTCAAACTTGCCAGCCTCATACCACCAAACCGTCTCGTTTTGGTAAGGCAAGATAACCACATTGCCCACCCTCATCATGAACTCAGATGATGGTTGCGCGGAGCCGAAAAAGTGCTGTGCTACCAGTTGTTCTGTTCGATACACCTCGGCTCTTCCCTGCAGGTGTTTTTGTAAGAGTGCTACCACCTCGTCCACGCGCTCTTCTTTTACATGTAAGAACATATCACGTGCGGAGCCTGCTGGAACAAGCAGTTTTCCCCTCCTGTTGGTTTGCAAATAGTTTTCAATACCTGTACCTTGCTTATTCAGATAGTATGTCTTTCGAGGATCTACCTCCACCTGTCCATGATCGGCAGTTAAGGCTAACAATGTATGCTCAACCTTACCGAGCAGCATTTTATAGAATAGTTCCCCCATCATACTCAAAAACGTATCGATTGTCTCCTCGAACTGGCGTGAGTTAGGCCCATAGGTATGACAAATAGCATCGATCTTGTCGTAATACAAGAAGTAATAGGCAACAGGAGCAGTATCAGATATCACAAGTTCCGCCAGGCGCGTTAGAACGTCTGGCAACTTCTTAAATGGAATGACCGTCGCTCCGTTGAACACAATATTAGAGATCGTGGATGGCGTGTAGGCGTCACTTTGAAAGACATACGATGCTATGCCCCTCGTTTGCAGCTTTTGATAGATCGTTTGCCTGGGGAAAAATGCCGCTGCAGGAATGCGTGTTCGTTTTAAGGTGTCACGCTCTTTGTCTCCCGCATAAGAAAAGAGCAAGGGGGTGATGACCTCATCTACCAGGGGTTCATAGTAGTTCCACTCATAGACTCCGCTTTGTCCAACGTCCAGTCCGGTGTGCAGACATGTAACATGTGCCGCTGTGGTAGAGGGAAACTGGGAAGTCATCTTTGAGACGATCCCAAGTTTCAGAATAGTTTTCAGGAACTCATATTTTTCTGCATATTGTTTAAAGAATCGCCAACCAAAAGCATCCACGAAAAACAGGATTACCTTATTATACCTGGTCGGAAAGTTTCCAAACGTATCCCTGGGTAAGGCGCTATGTCCCTCGCCAGTCAATATAAACTCAATCGTCTGAGGCAAATTGGTGAAGCAATACGAGTCATAGAGTGGCTTTACAAATCTCTGCGAGAATTTCGCAGCATTTACTGCATCCAAAGAGCTTGAGTTGAGCATAGCTGCCCCTTGCTTCCTGCTGGTGGGTGGGTCATCGTCCCTGCTGGCCTTATGTAAGGTCTCAGGCTTAGTATATCACGAAGCTCCAGTGTTATAAGAGATTTGACTCGCAGGATGCGGTATAATGCTGGAGAGATGGTTAATGCCATCTTTCAGAGCAAAAATCCGTTGCATTCTTACCCCTGGTGTATTACATGGATTGAAGAGGTTCCTGCATGTTTGACCTACCGACGGGGACGGTCACCTTACTCTTTACCGATATCGAGGGATCTACACAACTGCTCCAACAAGTGGGCGAGTGCTATACCAACATACTGGCAACGTATCGACAGCTGCTGCGCGAAGCTTTTCAAACACATCACGGCTTCGAGGTGGATACGCAAGGTGATGCTTTCTTCGTGGCCTTTGCTCGCGCCACCGATGGTCTCCTGGCGGCGGTTGCAGCACAACGCGCACTCGCTGCCAATTCTTGGCCAGATGGCGTGACGGTACTCGCACGTATGGGGTTACACACAGGCGAGCCCTCTCTTGTACCTGAAGGATACGTTGGTTTGGACGTACACCATGCCGCACGCATTATGAGCGCCGGGCATGGTGGGCAAGTGCTCCTCTCTCAGACGACCCGTGACCTGGTGGAGCACGACCTGCCGGATGGCGTGAGCTTGCTGGATCTAGGGGAACACCGCCTCAAGGATGTTGAATACCCCGGTCACCTCTTCCAACTGGTCATCGCGGACCTGCCTTCTGATTTTCCACCACTCAAAACCCTTGATAGCCGCCCCGACAGGCTGCCCGTGCAGCCGACTCCACTCATTGGGCGGGAGAAGGAAGTGGCAGTCATCGGACAGCTCCTGCGCCGCGAGGATGTACGCCTTGTGACCCTGACTGGTCCGGGTGGCACTGGCAAAACCCGCCTTGGAATACAGGTGGCAGCAGAATTCAGGGACTTGTTCACCGATGGAGTGTTTTTCGTGTCACTAGCTCCTATCAGTGATCCCATGCTGGTCGTGGCAACTATTGCCCAGACGTTTGGCATCCAGGATAGACCGGGTCAGACTCTCTCAGAACGCCTAGCGAGGGTATTACAGCAGAAGCGGGTGTTGCTCGTGTTAGACAATTTCGAGCAGGTAGTTGGTGCTGCCTCGCAGGTGGCAGATCTGTTGGCTTCTTGCCCAAAGCTCAAGGTGCTGGTAACGAGTCGTGAGGTGTTGCACTTGCGAGCAGAGCTCGAGTTCGCGGTACCACCACTGGGGCTACCTGATCCCACGCACCTCCCTGAAATCGAAGAGCTCTCGCGCTATCCATCAGTAGCACTCTTTATCCACAGGACGCAGGCGGTCAGGCCCGATTTCCAGTTAACCACTGCCAACGCCAGGTCAATAGCAGAGATCTGTGTGCGCCTGGATGGACTTCCACTGGCGATTGAGCTAGCAGCGGCACGCATGAAACTCCTGTCTCCTGAAGCGTTGCTTAGGCGACTGGGCCGGCGATTGACGGTGTTGACGAGCGGGGCGCGGGACGTGCCAGAGCGGCAGCAGACACTGCGCAACACTATCGAGTGGAGTTATCAACTGCTCGATGGCCAGGAGCAGCGGCTCTTCCGCTGGCTTTCCGTCTTTGTTGGTGGCTGCAGCCTCCAGGCAGTAGAAGCCATCTACGCTGCAATTGACGACGGAGGAGGACAGGTGTTGGACGGAATTGCCTCACTCATCGACAAGAGCTTACTGCAACGAGCGGAGCAAGCGGGGGAAAGGGATGAAGAGCCGCGCCTGTTTATGCTGGAAACGATTCGTGAGTATGGGCTTGAGGTGCTGGCCGCGAATGGGGAGGACGAGGTTGCCTTGCGGGCGCATGCTGACTACTATTTGGCACTGGCGGAGCAAGCGGCAGCAGCTCTCGGAGGGCCACAGCTTATCGTCTGGTTGGATCGGTTGGAGCGGGAGCATGACAACCTTCGCGCGGCAATGCAGTGGACCCTGGAAGGAGGGAATGCCAGGGAGATTATGGAAATGGCCTTACGGCTAGGAGCAGCGTTGGAGCGCTTCTGGGTGGTGCGTGGATACCGGAACGAGGGGCGGGCTTTCCTGGAGCGGGCGCTGGCAGGAAGCCTGGGAGTTGCGACGGACGTGCGGGCGAAGGCGCTTATTGCCGCCGCGCGACTTGCTTTCACTCAGAGCAACTATGATCAAGGAGAAGTGCTGGCCAGGGAGAGCCTTGCTTTGTTCCGGGAGCTTGGAGATACCCGTGGTATTGCGCTCTCACTCGATCGGCTAGGAATGGCAGCCTGGAGAAGAGGCGACTACACAGCAGCACGTGCTCTGATGGAGGAGGATTTATCTCTTTTCAAAGAGGTAGGTGACCAGGAACGTGTCGCCTGGTCGCTCTTCACCCTGGCTTTATTGAATAGTAAGCAGGGCGAGTACACCGTAGCATGTAAACTGTTTGAGGAGAGCCTGGCGCTCTTCAGGGAACTGGGGAACAAGAGAGGAATTGCTGCCTCTCTCTCACAATGGGCAGGTATGCTCTTGATTTCCCAAGGCGATCGGACAATGATACACACCATGCTCGAGGAGGCACTCTCGCTCGACAGGGAGGTGGGTGCCAAAGAAGGGATTGCCGCCTCCATACTCCTCCTGGCATGGTTAGCCCTCAGTCAGGGCGACGGTGTTACTGCACGCACGCGAGTAGAGGAGAGCGTGGTTCTCTACCGGGAGATGGAGCACCGTGAGGGTATTGCTGAATCATTCTCCCTGTTAGGAAGGGTGGAGGCATACCAGGGTAATCATGCCTCTGCCCGAGCCCTCTACGAAGAAAGCCTGGCGATGGCGAGAGAGATGGGTGATAAGGAGCTTATCGCCTCTGGTTTGGAAGGATTGGCGAGCGTGGCTGCAGAACAGGGTGAAACTGCATGGGCGGCTCACCTTTGGGGTACAGCGGAAGCCCTGCGCGAAATCATCGGTGCGCCCTTGCTGCCTATCGAACGCGCTGGCTATGATCATGCGGTAGCGGCTGCTCGCGACCACCTCGGGTACTCGCCTCTGCCTTGTCTTGAGTAAATTTTTCTGCTAGGCTGACAAATTGCAGAAAACTGGCAGCAGAAATCAACTACAATGAAGATGCGCGAACAAGCACTGCTTATGGATGACCAGCAGCGTGTGACATGCCACGAGCTTTCATGAGCGCACCCAGATATTGCAACACCATCGTAGGGAAGAGGTAATTGTCATTGACGCGCTCGTGTGCTTGCTTGCCGAGTTCACGCCACACATCTCGGTCCTGAATGAGCTGGAGCGTATGCTTGGCACACGTTTCTGTGTCATCCGCGATATAGCCGTTTTGACCGTCGATGATCTGCTCACGTAAGCCTGTCACAGAGGTCCCGACGACAGGCTGATGTTTCCACATGGCTTCCGTCACGGTCAGGCCGAAGCCTTCACGGGTTGAGCGTTGAAGGATGACGCTGGAATAGCGTTGAAAGGAATTCACTTCGGGATGCTTGATCACATCGGGATCGTACAGCAGATGGATATCTGGATCTGCGCCTGCCCTCCCTTGTACGTCTTTGAGTATCTCCATAGCTTTGATGTCATCGGCGGCTTCCATGGCACCGACAAGAGCCACCTGCACAGAAGGAATTTCCTGCTTCACCAGGCGATAGACGTCGGTCACCTGCCAGGGATTTTTCCAGTTGCCGAACCGTGAAACCTGCGTGATGAGTGGCCGCGTTGTGTCTATACCACATTGAGCCAGCATCCTTAATCCCTTTGCTGGAGTAAGGAATCTATTTTTTTTCGCTGAAAGGGTCTATTGTTGGCGTGATGACGTGTGCCCTTTCTGGCGGCAAACCGTTGAAGACGGAGAGCGGGGTGTCAAAAACACAGACGTTATAGGCATCGAGGAACTGATCAATGTATGCCTTTCCACCTGGATCTGGATTCGCTGTATCGACATGGCACATCCAGAGAGCCGGTCGGATCCAGGGAAATATGGTAGCCAGAGGAGCGAGTTGAAAGTCATGGATGAAATAGAGATCAGCCTGATTTTGCTTTGCCTGCTGCATTTCAGGGGTACGACGTAATTTCTCAAGGAACACGTGCTGATCTGCTTCAGGGATGTCACTATGCTCAATCCCTTGCAGGAGATCTACGAGATGCGCCGCGAATAGGTTAGAGGCTTCATCTAACGGGATCACTTTCCAGGTATGAGGAATGCCGAGTTCCTCCATAAGAGGGAGGAGGCTCTGAAGGAGTTCCGCTACTCCCCCACCCTCAGCCGTGGTATTGACATGTAGGACATGCAATCCAGCCAGAGGCTCAGCGGCACGATAAATGTGCGCAAGCACTTCTTCCCCGACAAAGCGTCTATACCGATCTAATTGAGTGGATCTCTTCAAGATACATTTCTCCTTATGAGATAGCACGTTTGGCCCCATCAAAAAGAAGACAGCGGCGCCTGGAGGAGCGGTAATTCATTTCATTGACTGCTTTGGAGAGAAACGTTACTGTTGTCACTGCGAATAAGGACTTTGAACGAGTTCCAGGCCTTCAAGTGAAACACATTTCAGTAAAATAATCTACCAGCAAACCTCTTGTAATCATCGTCTCCTAGAACGTACACTACCCGTAAGACCACCTGCTGTTGAACACAAGAAAGGACAGCCACATCATGGACTTCGAACTTCCAGAGGACCATCAACTCGCGTACGAAAGCGCATTTGCCTTCGCACGAGATGAGATACGACCGCATAACGCCGAAATCGAACGTACGGACGACTTTCCTCCCTGGATCTGGAAACGCCTCGCGGAACAGGGCTATACAGGCATAGCCATTCCCGAAGAATATGGTGGTAGTGGCGGCGATTTCTTAATGGCTGCGCTGGTAGCTCGCGCCATTGGACGCGCGAATAGTGGTATTTCCATGTCTTTTGGCGCACATCTCAACCTCTGTGCCCACAACATCCTGCGCAATGGCACAGAGCAGCAGAAACAGAAGTACCTGCCCCGGCTCGTAAGTACCGAGATAATCGGCGCGTTAGGTCTCACCGAACCAAATGCTGGTTCCGATGCCATGGGTATCCAGACGACGGCTCGCAGTACTGATGGTGGTTACTTGCTCAACGGCACCAAAGTGTTCATCACCAATGGTCCTATCGCCGATCTGCTCATTATCTACGCTAAAACGCGCCCAGAGGCTGGCAGCCGGGGCATTACCGCCTTTATCTTTGAAACCGATACACCTGGCTATCACGTTGCACGCAAATTAGAGAAAGTGGGCATGCATGGCTCTCCCACCGGAGAACTGGTTTTCGAGGATGCCTTTGTACCGCAAGAGAACGTCCTTGGCAAGGTCAACGAAGGTTTCAAAGTTGTCATGAGTGGACTCGACCTGGAGCGAGCTTTCTTCGCGGTGAGCATGGTGGGAGGGCTTGAGGCAGCCCTGGAAATCTCCCTCAAATACGCCAAAGAACGCGAACAGTTCGGGCAACCCATTGCCAATTTCCAGCTCATTCAGGCCAAGCTCGCCGATATGTACACTGACCTGGAAGCTGCGCGACTGATGGCCCATCGATGCATGTGGCTGGCGCAGCAGGGCAAGCGAGTCAGTAAAGAAGCGGCGGCTGCCCTCCTGTTCACTGCACGTGCTGCCATGCGGGCTGCGGACGAGGCCTTACAGATTCATGGTGGCTGGGGCTATCTGACCGACTTCGAGGTCGAGAGAATGTGGAGAAACGCTAAACTTGGCGAGATTGGCGCCGGCACAAATGAAATTCGCCAGTTGCTTATCGCCAGAGAATTGCTAGGGATGAGGTAGACAGAGCATGAAGTCCGTTCGTATAGCTGGAGGACTTGGCTTCTATGGCGACTCCTGGCGACCAATCAGGGCCAGTATCGAGCGTGGAAACGTACAATACGTTGCCTCAGACCACCTGGCAGAATTGACGTTGGCGATTCTCCAAAAAGATCGCCAGCGCGATCCCAACCTGGGCTACACCCGCGACCTCGCACCCATGCTGCTCGACCTTCTTCCTATAGCCATTCCGCGAGGCGTCAAATTCATCCTCAATGCAGGAGGGCTGAATCCCATGGAGGCACGTGAGGTGCTGTTGAATGCCCTGCAAAAATTGGGCATCAAGCTCAAGGTGGGAGTTGTATTGGGCGATTCTGTGCTGGAACGCCTAGATGAGCTGCAAGCGATGGGCGTCTCGCTGTCGCATATGGATACAGGAGAGGATATTGCTATTGTGCGCGACCACCTGTTATTTGCTAGTGCCTATCTGGGGGCGCGTCCACTGGTGGAAGCGTTAGAAGCGGGAGCGGATATTGTACTGGCGGGCCGTGTGGCGGATGCCGCTCTTTTCCTTGCACCGATGGTTTATGAACTGGGCTGGCGTTGGGACGACTGGGATAAACTAGCGCAGGGCATCGTGGTTGGGCATCTGCTGGAGTGCAGCGGACAGGCAACAGGAGGCAACTTTGGTGGTGATTGGCGCTCCATCCCCGATCTTGTGCATATTGGCTATCCCATTGCCGAAGTGTGGGAGAATGGCGAGGCAGTTATCAGCAAAGCGCCTGGCACAGGTGGGCGGGTCAATTTTGATACCCTGCGCGAGCAATTGCTTTACGAGGTGCATAATCCAGGCCATTACATGACACCTGATGTCGACGTGGATATGACTACCCTGCGTATAGAAGAGATCGGACCTGACGAGGTACGCGTGATCGGAGCCACGGGGCGGCCCGCACCCGAAATGCTTAAAATCGTTGCTGGCTACGAAGACGGTGTAGTGGGACAGGCTATGATCGGCTATGCCTGGCCCGATGCACTGGCAAAAGCGCAGTTGGCAGCACAGATCATTCAGCAGCAGATGATCGAAGTTGGTCTGAAAGCTGAGGAGACCGTCATTGAGTACATGGGATATAACTCCATCCACGGCCCATTGGCTAACCCCGCACATGCCAAAGACTTGAACGAGGTATATTTACGTATAGCGGTGCGCTGTGCTGATAAGAAGGAAGCGGCGAAATTGGGACGCCTATTCCCTCCCCTGGCGCTCAGTGGCCCGCCTTTCATTGGTGGCGCTGGCGGCATGATCGAACCGCGAGGCCTGCTCGGCATCTGGCCAGCACTGGCCCCTCGTGAAGTGGTGGAAGAATACATACAGGTGAGCGTGGAGGAGTCATAGACATGAAAAAGCAATTAGTCGAATTAGCCCATGCACGTTCTGGTGACAAGGGTGATATAGCGAACATTGCCCTCTTTGCACCAGACCGTGCAACGTATAACCTCTTGTTACGAGAAGTGACAGCAGAGCGAGTGCGAACGCATTTTGAAGGCATTGTCATAGGGAGGGTTGAGCGTTATGAGGCTCCTAATGTGCTGGCTCTTAATTTTGTGTTGCATGGTGCATTGAATGGTGGGGCATCTAGGTCTTTAAGGAGTGATACCTTGGGGAAGTCGCTCTCGTCTGCATTGTTGCGGATGGAAATAGAGGTATGAACAGATCGGGTCAACATCCTTCCTCCTCTAAAATATATAATAGAGAAAAGAAGAGAAATAGGAGGTATGTATGTCAAAACAGCGCAACGATTCAGATTCAAAATCGCCAGGAACGTTAGCCCGGAGCAGTCTTCTCTGGCTCGGCTTAGCAGTCATGGTCATCGTGCTCATCGCCATTATAGCCAGGCGCATTCAAGCTAGAGCAAGGAGTGGGAATCAGCATGCAGGCGAAACACCTGGGGTGTTGGCTGTAATCACTAATTCAGGCTCCACAAATGCTCCAGGTTCCACGCTCACGATCAATACTGATGGCAGCGGGACGCTAACCTACCAGAAAGGAACACAGAGGGAACGCTTTCAGTCTTATAGAGACAGGACATTTCCAGCAGGCACCTTTGAGAGCAACCAATTAGAAAACGTGCTTGCACAGATTAAGGACGTGGGAACCATCCCCAATCGTGATTGCCTGAAGTCGGTCTCTTTTGGCTCTACCACTACCATTACTTACCAGGGCAAAACGAGTGGTGACCTCTCGTGCCTCTCCGATGAAGATCCGAAAGTATTCCTCGATTTGAAAGACCTGGTTCTTCAGCATATCTATCCACGTCTAGCTCACGTGTAGCTGGGTTTACGAGGAGCACATGAAGCGCTATCTATTCGGACAATTGCTGACTCTCATCATACTACTACTCTTAGAGGCATGTAGCAATGGAACGACTACGGTTTCATTACCAGCAACTCCAACTCCTTCACAAACTGTGCCCCTAGCGCAACAACCTTTGCCAAGGGGGTTATTGAATCCAGAATATCCAGTCATGGACTGGGTATTTAATATAACCTGTGGTCAGGCCGTTGATTCGTATCATAGCAGCCAGATGAATGCGACTATCGCATATGACTCGGATGCCTGGTTGTACCCAAGTGATGGACATCTTGTTGAAGGATGGCAAGACTGCAATAAGACTGCTCTCATTCGCCAGGCGAGAAAACAGAGTTTACCTACTTTCTTAACAGTAGGAGTAGATGGTCACTGGTCTGAAAAGGACCTTGCACAATACATTGATCAGGCAGCCTCTCAGCCGCAAGTTCCCTGCACGGTACAAGCAACAACCTATATCTGCAGCATCGTAAACTGGGCAATTGCTGGAGGATACACAGGTGTCATCATTGACTTTGAGTCAGTCAAAAGGGATTACCCAAATATACGTATGAAGTTTGCTACGTTTATGCAGGAACTTCAAGACGCATTGCACCGAAAAGGGATGCTATGCGGCATTACGCTAATCCACAAAGTCAGTGATATGCCTGAAGAAGATGCTTCTTTTAAGGCTAACTATTTTGAAGATTGGAAATTACTCAGCAGAATGGATTTTCTTGTCGACATGGTTCTGGACTTTGATCTCTCGTTGGGCAAACCAGGTCCACTTACGTCGATTCCCTGGATAGAAAAACAACTGGCTTACTTGTGGCAAACTATTCCGCAGGCATTGAGCAAGACAATTTTCGAATTCCCATTATACGGCAGAGAATGGCAACAAGCTGCAAATGGAAAGTGGCATCCTGTCGCTGAAGAGACCTGCCAGCAGGTCAGTACTCAGAAAGCAGTACACACCCTATTGTCTGAAGTCAGCTCAGACCCTACAACACCTGAGATTGCATGGAATGATGAGAGCGGCAATCATCACGAAGTATGGTACAATACTGCTTCATCTTTAGTTGCGATTATGGCGCACCTGCAGATAAAGGCGAGAGCTCTGCTGAACGATCCTCATTACAGACTCCCAACATCGTTCTGGTATCGTGGAGCAGAGTGCTCCGATTTCTTCGGGCCAGGTAATGCTTTAGAAGCGTTTTACAACAGCTGAATTGATGGGGAGAAGCAATAGCTTCCTCATCCTATACTATAGGATATCTGACGGTGAGAAAGGGACACACACCTCGATGACAAGCAGAGATGAGCAATTAGTCGCAGAGATCGAGCGTATCAAAAAGGGTGGAGCAGAAAAATATCATGCACGCAATCGCGAGCAAAAAAAGCTCTTTGGGCGTGACCGCCTCAAACTCCTGCTCGACGATGGCACGATAGAGTTTGAAGATGGTATGTTTGCGGAATGCCAGAACCCAGAACTTCCGGCCGATGGTAGTATTACAGGCGTAGGGCGCATTCATGGTCGTCCCGTGGCTTTCAGCGCGTCAGACTCGACCGTCAAGGCCGGGTCAGCGGGCGAGAAGTCAGTACAGAAAAGTCTGCGTATCCAGGAAATGGCTATGCAGATGCGAATCCCCATGTTCTACCTGATCGATTCCGCAGGCGCACGCATTACCGACCAGGTACGTCTCTTCCCAGGTCGCAACCAGGGCGGGCGCACCTTTTATAACCAGGTCAAAATGTCCGGTGTTGTGCCGCAAATCGCCATCATGTTTGGCCCCTCACCTGCTGGCGCAGCTTATACTCCTGCCTTCGCCGATATTGCTATTATGGTCGAGGGCAACGCCAGCGCCTACCTCGGTTCCCCGCGTATGGCCGAGATGGTCACACGCGAAAAGGTTACGCTCGAAGAGATGGGTGGTGCTCGCATGCATTGCACCGTTTCCGGCCTTGGAGACTTCCTGGCGGAGAGCGAAGAGGAAGCTATTCGTATAGCCAGGGATTATTTCCGCTACATGCCCCAGAATTACCTGGGTAAGCCTGCTGATGTCGAGCCGGTATCTCCTGCCAGTGATCGGCCCTTGAAAGATATCGTACCGGAGGCTCAGAATAAACCTTTTAATATGTACGACTTTATTCACTCGTTGATAGATGGCGACGGCTTCCTCGAGGTCAAGAAACTCTTTGCCCCGGAACTTATCACTGGATTTGCACGCCTTGGAGGTCGGGCCATTGGCATCGTTGCCAATCAGCCACGAGTTAAGGGCGGTGTAATCTTCACCGACTCATCGGACAAGGGCACGCGCTTCGTCAACACCTGCAACGCCTTCAATATTCCTTTGCTCTTCCTCGCAGATGTCTCCGGCTTCATGATCGGTTCAGCCGTAGAACGGGCGGGCATCATTCGCCACGGTGCCAAGTTCATCGCGGCGGTATCACAGGCGGTGGTGCCAAAAATCTCTGTCGTTGTGCGCAAGTGTTATGGAGCGGGACTCTACGCAATGGCGGGTCCAGCCTTTGGCACAGATGCCGTGCTGGCGCTTCCAACTGCACAGATTGCCGTTATGGGTCCCGAAGCTGCCATCAATGCTGTCTTTGCCAACCAGATCGCCGAAATGCCCGAGGAGCAGCGTGAGCCTTTCCGCAAGACGATGGAGGCCAGGTACGCAGAGGATATTGATATCTTCCATCTCGCCTCTGAGTTGATCGTAGATAACATCACGCCATTTGAATCACTCCGCGACGAACTCATCGCGCGTTTCAGCATCTACCAGGCAAAAGAGGCGCGGTTCTCCGAATGTCGCAACCCAATTTATCCGGTGTGATCTCTTATGTGATCAATGAATGATCTGCCCTGCACCTGGTTCCACATTCGTATGTGCTTTACGCGCAGACCAGCAACAGTGGCAGGTATGCGCAAACGAGTGTATGCCTGCCACTGTTGTCCGAAGACATGGGTTGTGTGTTTGAACTGTTAGGCTTGCCCGGTGTCGGGGCTACTAGCTGTATTCTCGCTCTGGCCTGTCCTATAGATCATATCTGTGAGCTCCTTACGGGAGCTTTCCAGCAAGGCTCGCAGTTGGGCCAGGCGCTCCCGGTCCTGGAGAGCATTCCGGCTTGCAATTGCAAAGAGTCGCCCCACTTCTGCTGCTTCACTCCAGAGCGCTTGAAACTCTGGAGAGTTCCACTGCCCCCATTGCCAACCTTGGCCGAATGGCCCTCTGGGTCCAAAAAATCGAGGACCACCAGGACCCTGCCACTCAGGCTGCAGCCAGGGAGGTGTCCAGCCTTCCCAGTCACCTCGATTCCATGGGCCGAAACGTCTTCCGAATCTGCCAAACATCTTCACTGGTCTCCTTTCTCTGAAAGTAAACACGACGATCGATCGTTGCTACTGTGTGCAAACTTGCGATATATCGCAAGTTCCTAATAGTATACGATAGAGAGCGTTATTGGTTGTAGGAGGTGACTGCTCATGAATGGTATAATGAGGAACCCTGCCTTCAATGCAGAGCTTGAATGCTGAATCTTTCTGAACAGCGTAAGTTGCTCGTACAAGGAGAGAAGCGCAAATACAAAAGTGAAAGCAGCAGACAAAGGTCCCGAAAGGGGGCATTATTAGCAAGTATGAAACGCGTAGTATCCAACATGGCCGGCGTTGTCCTGGAGTTCCTGGTCAAACCAGGTGAGAAAGTGTCCGTTGACCAGGATGTAGTTATGCTTGAATCAATGAAAATGCAGATTCCCATCCAGTCAACAGTCGAAGGAACAGTTAAAACGATCAATGTAAATGAGGGCGACTTTGTTGATGATGGCGATGTGCTATTAGAAGTGGAATAAAGGACATCCAAAGAGTATCTATGTCATCGGCACCTATTTGCAAACAATGTGGGCGGCCAATCTGGGGAAGCTACTTTACGGCGCTAGGAGCCACCTGGCACCCAGAGCATTTCCTTTGCGCTGCCTGCCATAAACCTATCGGCGATACACAGTTCCAACTGCACGAGGGAGCGCCATATCACACCGAATGTTATCTTCAACGCGTAGCTCCACGTTGCGCCTACTGTGGCAAGCCGCTGATAGGTGAGTACCTGGTAGATCACTGGGGCACAAAATTCTGCAAAGAGCACAAAGGTAAATATCCAGCATGTTCATTTTGTGGTCGTCTAGTTCCTCCCCAGCAGCAAGAGCAGGACGTGAAGAATATAGGTAGTATTCGCTGTCCAGTCTGTCGAGCCAGTGCCATCGAAACAGTCGACCAGGCCAGGCCAATCTTTTCTCATTTAATACGCTGGATCAATGGCCAGGGTCTTATATACAACAACCTGCACCTCTCCCTGGAGCTACGTGATAGACCTAAGCTGGCGGAGTTACTCAAAGGGCGCGTTGGAACAGATTCGTTGGGCGTTACGTTGAGTACAACGCACACCCTGAATGGAAAGATAATTCGTACCGAAGTGAGCGGTGTCGCTGTTCTGGAAGGTTTACCAACTACGTTGTTCCAGGGCGTCACAATTCATGAGCTAGGCCATGTCTGGCTGATTGTACACGATATTAAGGGCCTGCCAACATGGGCCGAAGAGGGATTCTGCGAACTACTCTCCTATCGCTACTATACTCAGTTGAATACACCTGAGAGTCGCTATTTCGCTGAGGGCATTGAAAGGAACCAGAACCCGGTCTATGGCGAAGGATTTCGGCGTGTGCGTGCAATAGCTGAGTCAATGGGTTTTCAGCGTTTTGTGGAGACTTTGCGAAAGACAAAGCGTTTACCAGCCCTCTAAATATATCCCCTTGCCAGAATTTACTCTGGTTGGTAGACGACATACCCATCTAAGATGAAGTGCCGGTAAGGCCTATGCGAGTTTGAAAAGCGCAGGGCAGAGGCATGTGCTTGTGGTGAGTAGATGGGAAACACATAACTCGCGCCTGGGTCGGATTGCACTATCACACCATTTGGTTTGTAGCGGTCACTAAAATGTTGTAACTGCTCGGTCATTACACTACAGGCGATTTGCTGATAACTCTGGAAGACGATGCGATCACAACTCCAAAAATCGGAGTAGATGTGTTTGGCGCCGATGCGCAAGAGTTGCTGAACAAGTTCCTCCTGTTGCTGATTCGTCGCCTGTGTACTGGGAATCTCGCCAAAGGTTCTTACGGTTCCTATTAGAAACATGAGAGCAATGCACACTAAGATAAAGCGTTTGGAATCTACTTTGATAATCCTCGCGAATCTTCCCAGGGCTTCTCTGTCTCCACTTGTTGCGGCGTTCCGGAGGGGATAGATCACGGCAGGAATTGCGATCAACACACAAAGCAAATAGCGTGCGTCTAGATACGGTGAAAGTGTGGCAGTTGGACTGATTGCGAAAAGTAGAAATGAGATTCCTGCCGATGGTAGTACAGCCAGGTGGGTACAAGAACGGATGATATCTTGCTTATCATCAAGGGTTCGTGCGCTTGAAGGAGTCTGATGCACTAGCTTCCAAATAGATCTGATGGCGAGAAAGACGGCGGTTATCCAGAGCGCAATAAAGATGAGTGACCAGGCACCCTGAAATACCGCGCATTGGATAGCGCCGGGACCTTTCCCACCAAAGAATAGAGTTGATGAGACATCACATACCGGGTTGTAGCTGGAAATAGTAGGTAAGCTAATCAGTAAAGTGCTGATAATGCTGTGAGTAAGCAGTTGATGCACCGATCCATGAGCGGCTCCTCCATGGTAGAGAATAATCACTGTAGCTAACGTATTGTTATTGTGGTTTGCATGTAGATTGTAGATAATTAGAGGCAATCCACCTATGGCGAGACCCAGCAACAGGTATAAAAGTGCCCATGTACGCATGTCCCGCAAGCAGAAGAGTAGCAAGAGCAATCCTGACATCACTACCATTGGAACGACAAGTAAGTCGCTCCATAGGCCAAGTCCTACAGCGACTCCCCAACCAAAATAGGTGACCATGCGCCATCTTTGACGACCCGGTGATACTTTTAAATCTGATGTGAGTGCGAGCCAGGAGGCAAATAGAATTGTGAGGGAGCCAAACAGCAATGATTCAGGATAACCGCCAATTGCTTGAAGCTCTCGGTAAATAAGATTGCTGGCTCCCAAACTCAGCAGAAGAATCGAATAGAGAGCAAGCTTCTTCGTATAGAGTAAGCTTGCTAGCAGGTACATACTGATGAGAAACAGGACAAACAGAAAAACCAGGCCAATACGTAGTGAGAACAGCGAGGCACCAAAGATGTGAAATACTCCTGCTGCAAGGTAAGCCTGGAGTGATCCCATGTAGTTCTGTCCATAAAAAAAGAGAGGATGTTCACCGTGGTAAGCGATATTCATAGCCATCTCACCTAGTGTGCCCTCGTCCATAGTCGTGTGAGGCCAACCTTGAGATAAAAGTAGCACACGTATGAAAACCCCTACAGCTATGATACCAACTGCAGTCAGTCCATAGCTGCCGATGCCTATGTGTAAACGCCCTATTTTCAGGTGCTCCATATGCATCGCACGCCATCGGAGCATTAACATACCTCTCTTTGCTAGAGGGAATATCGCGTAATCATGCCATATGATAGCTATGTTTGTCCTTTTGCACCAGTATAAGGTACTTATGGTTTGCTGATGTAGCAGTTAAGGATAGATAGAGGAACAAAGTATTACCTGGCAATGGCAGGCCCCCACGATGTCACACTATCCGGCGTAATCACGATCACCGGGAGGCTTTCTAAATCCATCATCCTGTATTGATAGTAGCGTTCACGTAGCAATATTAGCGCTTGAGAGTGCAGGGGATCTCCTGGTTGGAGCAATTCGGCATGTCCATGTAACAGTACATAACCCAATTGTGACCAGTCATCATCATATTGGTCAATTAGCAGTGATGCCTCGTGACGTGCTTCGATGTTACGTACACGTCGTAACTTGCCAACATCCACACGCTTTGGCTTTTCATCCAATGGTGTATAAAACCGCGTACCGTCGAAAGCATAGCAGACAGGTACGACGTGCGGGCGCCCATCCGCATCAGCAGTAGCCAGCCGTGCGACTCGTTGCGCAAGTACGAAAGTACCTTCTGCCTCTGTTAAGTTTGTGCGATTTGGCATTATCTTTCCTTAATACACATGAAGAAACCGTAATCTATTTGCATTCTAATATATCCTGATATTCCTTTACACAGGTAGTGGTCAAACAAATGGAAAAATAAGCAGTTCTCAGGATATGTTTTGCGCTGATTTGCTTCTCCTTTTTTGTAACACGTACTCAAGCAGAACAAAATAGTGTATTCTTAGAATGTCTTCCCGTATCGGAGTGGTTATCGTTAATAGCAAAGCACATCTCGTGGATATTGCATAACCAGTTATGTAGCTGGTCTGGAGTAGTAGGTCACATGCCTTGGACACCATTAACAGAACGCTTCTCGTCCTTACCACTTATTCTTGCGGGACCAATGCTACGGCGTACTGAACCTCATGCCGTCACTGTATGGCTAGCGTTAAAGGCATCCCAGCAGGTCACCCTGCGTATTTATAGGAGTAATGCTGAAGGCAAGCTTGTTCAGCAATTGGAGGGAACACGCCAAACAGTTCGCCTGGGCGACCATTTGCACATTGTGGCTGTCACAGCTCGTACCACAAACGAGCATGAGCGGTTGGCCTGGGGCGAACTCTACTATTATAATCTCTTCTTTCAATCTGAGAGCGCGACCGGGAGTAACGCGTCGGAGACACTTGCTGATCTCAACACGCCCGGCATCCTCAACATTGATCCTTCATCGGCTGATCTACTTCATCGCCTGGTGTATCCAGGGCATCCATTTCCTAGTTTCGTCTTGCCCCCTGAAGATTTGAACCAGGTCAAGATACTGCATGGCTCCTGTCGCAAACCACATGGGGTTGGTAAGGAGATGCTATCGGTGATAGATGCCATACTCGAAGGTGCAGCCGGGAATTCAGCGGATCGCCCCCAACAGCTTTTCATGACGGGCGATCAGATTTATGGAGATGATGTAGCTGCATCGCTCTTGTTTGCACTGATAGATGCAGGCAATATCCTACTCGAGGGAAACAAGGAAGAAGTGCTTCCACTGATAAATATACCCGCCCGTATGTTAGCACCAGGGGGACGCACTGAGGTCGTGCTCAACAAAGTCTTGTTCACTACGACCACACCGCAATGCCAATTGCTCTCCTTTGCTGAATACGCTACTATGTACCTTTTTGCCTGGTCGGATGTACTCTGGCCGGACGACTTGCCTGGCGCCGAAAATATTTGGGACGTATATCCAGAGGCGCGACCTCAGCCTAAGCACCAGGATAAAGCAGAGGCCACATTCGCTGATCACATTGAGAGGTTACGCGTCTTTCGGTCTACCTTGCCACAGGTGCGCCGGGCACTGGCGAACATTGCTACCTATACGATTTGTGACGACCATGATGTGACCGATGACTGGTTTCTGGATGGCGCATGGTGCCGCAGGGTCCTGGGCAGCCCATTAGGACGTCGAGTGGTACGCAATGCCTTGCTGGCATATGCTCTTTTCCAGGCATGGGGCAATACCCCAGACCAATATGATGAGCCGAATGGTATCGCTCTCCTCAATGCCATTGATAGCTGGCGAGGAGAGGAGTCGAAATCGAGGGAGGAAACGATCACCGAAATCATCGGTTTGCCTGCTTCCTTTGAGGGAAGCGGCGAACTTACGCATTCAGATCAGGCGCTCAGATGGAACTATACGTTTTCTGGCCCTCGCTACCAGTTGATCATGTTGGATACTCGCACGCACCGCTTCTATCGAACCCCAAGCGATTTTCCGGGATTGCTAGCTCCTGAGGCCATAGAGAGTCAAATAGTCGCTGTTGAGCGTATGGATGTAGATGTTACGATTATTATTTCGGCTGCTCCTGTGCTCGGTGTGGGATTTATGGAGGCTATTCAATTTTGGAGCCGCTTGCGCATCAAAGATAATTATGCATACGACCGGGAGGCGTGGAATTTAGAGTGGGGGACCTTCCAAAAAATTCTCAGTACCGTAGCTGCCATGAATCGCATTGTCTTTCTCTCCGGGGATGTCCATTATGCGTTTGGTGCATCTTTGGAATATTGGGACCTTGCGAGATCGATGACCGCCAAGATCGTCAATTTCACTTCCAGTCCTTTGCGGAATGAAGGCTCAAGCTCCCAGATGGCCATGCTCGCCGTGGGTTACCCGTATCTCTATCAACTGTTAAGGCACGCGCAAATGCCAACGGCAGATTTCTTTGCCTGGGATATGGTTGCTAGTAAACGCCAAATCCTTAAGAAAATGCTTCAACTCATCCGATCAAGGATCTACCTGTTCTGGTGGGCAGTGCCAAGGTTGATAGGCGCAACAAGATCCGCATCTGAGATAGTATTGCCGGCAAGGGGATGGCCTGAAGGCACATTCAATGACACGCCACCCGATCGAAGCTATCGCTTGCGTTATCTACGCGACACGTTACATCCCGCCGACACTCAAGATGTCACCTTTGAGCAGGGACAGATGTCTCATCTGCCACCGGTCAGAATAAGGTTCAGGCTGAAAGGTTTGGCCTTGAGAGCGATAACCTTTGCGGAAGCAAGACTTGGAAGAGCCAGGCGCAAGCTAGCGAGAAGGTCATTAGCTGCTGAACAGAATCCTGAAATGCTTCCCAAAGGGACGCACAACATTGTACGCGGATCGATAAAAGGAGCAGATCGGTTAGAACGCAGACTGGAAAAGCGCAAGAATAGATTGACGGATGCACTATTCCATCGTGAGGAGTGGCTGAGCCAGTGGAAAGCTGGAACATATATCGTAGGATATGCCAATATCGGAGAAATTGGTTTTCATTGGACTCCGGAAGAAAAGGGCGTTTTTCAGCGCCTATGGTGGTGGCATCCCGACGATCCTGAATCTGCAACCCTTGCAACAGAGTACTGCGATACGCTCGAACTTCCAAAACCCGATGCCGCTCCACCGCTCCCTTAGTGTATTATCCGGGCGACCGCGAGGGTCGCCCCTACATTTTCGCTCGATGCCCCTTTGAAATGTAGGGGCGACCCTCGCGGTCGCCCGCCCAGGTGCTTTCGACGCCGAAAGGAGAACAGCATGTCTCATACCAATATCAAACTTTATGGCACTAACTGGTGTAGCGACTGCAAGCGCAGTAAAAAATTTCTCGGAGAGCAGCGTGTCCATTACGAATTTATCAACATTGAAGAAGACAACGAGGGTCAGGACTTTGTGCAGAAATTACAAAATGGAGGCCTTACTATCCCCACCATCGTATTCGAGGATGGCTCGATACTCATCGAACCGTCAAATGCGGAACTGGCGGCGAAATTAGGCCTGGAGACCAGGGCCAAATGCGAGTTTTACGATCTGATTATCGTGGGTGGTGGTCCAACTGCCCTGACAACAGCTATCTACGCAGCACGTGATGGTTATGACGTCCTGGTAATCGAGCGCAGCGGACTGGGAGGACAGGCAGGTATTACCGAGCGCCTGGATAACTACCCCGGCTTCCCTGAAGGCGTGACGGGCGCAGAGTTTGCAGAACGTATCATCGAGCAGGCCAAACGTTATGGAGTGGAGTTGCTTTCGGCTCAGAATGTGGTGAGGGTTGGGAACGACCTGGATGCACATTTTGTTACGACGGACGCAGGACATATGTATCGCTCTAACGCCGTCTTGATTGCTACCGGCTCCACATACAAGCGGCTAGGTGTACCAGGTGAAGATGATTACATCGGCGCGGGGGTACATTTCTGCGCAACCTGCGATGGTCCATTTTACAAAGGGCGCGAGGTAGCTGTGATTGGCGGCGGCAATAGCGCTGTTGAAGAGGCCGCTTTTTTGACCCGTTTCTCCCCAAAGGTGACGATTCTAGTACGTAGCTCCGAACTAACCGCAAATAAGATCGCTGTAGACAAAGCGCTCAACTCTCCTGAGATAGAAGTGTGCTTCAATACGCAGATAGTTGAGTTCAAGGGCAAGGATAACCACCTGGATACAGTCGTTTACAAGAACACAAAAACCGGTGAGACAAGCGAATTGCATGTCCCGGGTGTTTTTGTCTTTATCGGATTGTCGCCAAATAGCAGAAAGTTCAAGAATATTGCGAAGTTGGATGCCCAGGGTTTCATTATGACCGGTATCGACTTCCAGACCAGTACAGAGGGCATCTTTGCCGCCGGCGATGTACGCTCTGGTAGCACCAAGCAACTTGTGAGTGCCGCCGGCGAGGGCGCTGCTGCCGCGCTTGCAATCCGTGAGCACCTGCGCGGCCATGATGCGCGCTCGATGGAGGCGGCACTAGTCGGAAGTACAACATCGACGACGGCTGCTCATTAAAGGTTGCGTCTCAGAATCTGAAAATGAAACCTACTGTATAAGGAGGTCCTTACGGACGCAGCATCCGCCATCCGGCGATTGCAATCCAAACAGTGCTGGCGACCATGAGAGCGGCTCCAGTAGGCTGGATGAAATTAGAGAGAAGGAAGCCGAGCACTGCGAACACCACGCCGCCCAGCGCAAAACCGATGCCTGCCAGCTTTGGCAGGAAGCCGGAGCGGACGACTGCCACGCCGAACAGGACGATCCCAATCGTGAGGAGCAAGAGCCCGGGCAGGGCCGTGGCGAACAGTGCGGGCCCGTAGACATCATTGTTGATCGCAACTGCCTCAGCCATGTGCCCGGAGAGGTAGGCGCGACCGATCGCAGGCTGCGCGAAGGCCGCGACACCGGCGACCGATGTGAAGAGTGTGTTGCCGATGACCCCCATCACGAGCGCCCAGAGCGCAAGGGGCGCTGCCCGTCCCTTGCAGAGGACCACGAATAGTGCGATGAAGCCGAGAGTGCCGATGCCCGCACCCAAGATGCTGGCCACCAGGTGGCTGATCAGGAACTCGGTGGTGGTGATATACCTCGAGTATGCAGGGAAATCGGTCTGGTAGGAGGGCTGGGGGGTCAGAGTACCGTAGACCAGGAGCGCCGCCCAGACGGGTAGTGCCCACAGCCCCCAGCGGGCGTAGTCGTCTAGTTTGTTCCTGTTCGGACTCGCCGCTGATTGGGACTTCGTTGTGGTGGTAGACATGTGGTGTTTCCTCTGCATCCACTGGCGTGATGGAGCTGTGGGTCCCGCCCTCTGGAGACAGTGGTAGCGTCTTCTGCTTGGCTTGTCGAGCAGCGCCCCGCTCAGCCTGCATCAAGTCTGCCACTTCCTCCAGCCGCGCGATCGTCAGGCCGGAGGTCTTGCCCAGATACTTCTTGGTGAGCTTCTCCCCCGTTCTCAGGTAAGCATACCAGTACAGGTCGCCGTGCCTGGTTTCCTTGCGTGCAGTGTAGGATCCGCTCTTGCCCACGAAGGCAAAGGATGGCACCTGGGCCAACCAGGCAAACCAGGCAGGACTGTCCAGCACGATGCGCAAGGACACTAGGCCCTCGCCCTCCGTGAGTGCGTAGGCTTGCTGAGAGGAAGACCAGGTAAGCGCAAATGTTGCTACCTTTGGCATCGGCTGATCCATTCGTGAGCTGATTCAGATGTTTGTTACCTACTCCCTTGTTACCCACCAGAAGCAGCTCACCTCTTGCGAATAACCGGTCCCTCTACAACAATCCCTGACTCTGTAAGAAAGACATTGCGACCTCTTTGACTGCCTGGCTAACAGATGTGCCACTGGCTTTTTTTGCTGCTACCTGCTGTTGTAGCATGATGCTCACATCGGTCGTCAGCTTCGGCGCGAGTGGATTGAGTGCAGCCGCGATGCCAGGATCGCTCTGTAACACAGAGTCACGCACAATAGGCGCAGGGTGGAATTCTGGAAACCCATGTTTATCATCATTCAAGAAGATGAAGTTTTGCGTTTTGACCGAGCCATCGGTAGTATAGCACTCCGTTACTTGTGCAGCCCCGCTCTTCACTGCAGCGAAACCGATTGAATAGTCAACCTTCTTCACTGCTTTGAAGCTACTTGTAGCGAATCCGTAAGTTGCCTTTAAATCATCGAAGAAAGTAACACCATCACTCTGGGTTGCCAGAGTCAACTGTGGTACTTTTGGAGCCAGTTGCGAAAGGTTGGTGACACCGAGCTTCTGAGACTGGGCCTGTGACGTACAAAGGGCGTAACCATCATTCAAAGGTGCCTGATCGAGCCAGGTAATGTGGTATTGTGACTCGAAGCCGTTCTTGACAGTCTGATAATCTTTTGTTGGATCGAAAGATGACTTAACGCCCAGTATATTCAACCCTGTCGCAGTAAACTCTGGGTAAAGATCAATCGCACCGCTCTTTAATGCAGCGATCACCGTAGGTGTCATCCCCAAAGCCAATTTTGGATTAACCGTGAAGCCAGCCTTCTGAAGCAATAAGACGTACATCTCACCAAGTAGCTGGGCCTCGGGATCAAGCTTGCTCCCAACCGTTATCGGTACCTTTGATGGCGTACTAGTGCCACTCGGACTACTTGCGGAACCACCACATGCTGACAAGATGAGCATAAGAATAAGAGCGAGCAGTACTAAGGACTTCGCTCCTAATGAACGCCTGAGAAGAGCCATTTCTTCCTCCTTAAACTTACTATGAACAAGATAAATGTGTGCAGCAAACGATACTGCGGAAAATTGTATTATGCATTGGCTGTTGCTGCCTGCGCCTGCACTTTAAGGCCTTCAGGGGTCAAGACACGCTGCAACCAACTCATAAACGCTTCTACGAGCAATGCCAGAATAGCTACGGAGATTGCTCCAACGATGAGTTCCGTATAATTGAAGACGGAAATTCCGTCTACAATGTAGTCTCCATAGCCCCCTGCACCGATGAACGCCGCCAGAGTCGCGGTCGCGATTATCTGCACCGCCGAGGTTCGGATTCCGGCCGCGACCAGCGGAGTGACAAGCGGGGCTTGTATCCGCGTGGCGATCTGCCAGGATGTCATCCCCATCCCCTTAGCTGCATCGATCATAGCGGGATCGACTCCGCGAATTCCTGTATAGGTATTGAGCAAGATTGGCGGGATACCGAGCACAATCAAAGCGATAACAGTGGGTACAAAGCCGAGACCAAAGAAAGGGACAAACACTATCAAGATCGCAATTATGGGAATTGAGCGCATCAGGCCGCTCGTGTTAACTGCAAGAAAGGCCAGGAATGAATTGCGTGAGACTAATGCCCCCAGCACAACTCCGATGACTATTGCCACCGCAATAGAAACACCGCAAATCTTGAGATACTCGATGGTCTGTCCCAGATAGTCGTTCTTGGGATCCAGGATAAAGTTGAGATATCCCATCTCGTGCAGACCCTCCCTTCTATTCAACGGACAGTGCGCTACGTCCCCGGTTAAGTCCTACTTGCAAGGCCAACAATAGAAGATCAGCAGTAATGGCCAAGAAAGCTATCAATATTGCACCACCAACAACTGCATCGATATCACCGCTCACAATATTCTGAAAAATCAGATCTCCTAGTCCACTCTGTCCAACCAGCGAAGCCAGGCCTGCAATACCCACCGTTGTCACTGTTGCAATGCGTATACCTGCGACAATGACGGGTAGTGCCAGCGGGAAGGTAATGCGGAAAAGTACCTGTTGCGGTTTCATCCCCATCGCCCGGCCTACTTCAATAAACAAGGGATCAACACCATTTACGGCTGCCGCGGTGTTACGGATCAATACGAGCTGGTTATAGAGGACAAGCGGGATGATAGCGGTTGCGGTTGACAATCCAGTAATGGGGATTAGGAAAGCGAAAGCTGCAATGCTAGGAATGGTGTACAATATGCCTGAAATGCTGACCACCGGAAGGTAGAGCCGGCGGTAGCGGGCCACCAGTATCCCCACAGGGATGGCGATAAGGATCGAAATCAACATAGTGATCCCGACAAGAGACAGGTGCTTCAAGAACAGATTAGGAATGCTCTCCGGGTCCGACAGGTTATAGTTGTAAGATTGGAGTATATAATGCATAACACTCCTTCTAAAGGCGAATCTTGTGCCCTCGTATAGGGCACACTATCATCTATGTTCTTGTCTCTTCCGGTGAAGTTTCGTTACTTCGGGTCTTTGTTATCTCGTGATTGATGCTTGCGAGGGTAATGTATCCACGTGGTTCTTGTATATCTTGGTCTTGTACAGCGAGGGCGGGGGCATTAGTTTCGAGGAGTTTCAACATGGCATCGAGGAGCGTGGCATCAGAAGGAATCGTTGGAACATCTCCCCAGTGCGCCGAAGACACAGCCTCTGGTTTACCATTCAGTGCATCGGAAACGGGTAAGTACTGAATCTGGCGTAAAATATTATCTGCCCCGACCAGCTTGCGTACATAGTCATTAGCCGGGTTTGCGAGCAGGTCTACCGGAGTTCCAATCTGCTGGAGCTTCCCTTCATGCAGCACTGCGATCTGGTTGCCCAGCTTGAAGGCCTCTTCGATATCATGTGAGACGAAGAGAATGGTTTTGCGTACATCGCGTTGTATCCGCAGCAGTTCATCCTGCAACCGTGCGCGCGTAATGGCATCTAGTGCGCCAAAGGGTTCATCCATCAGCAGGATAGCAGGGTCGGTTGCGAGTGCACGAGCCAGCCCCACACGCTGCTGCTGCCCACCAGAGAGCTGGCGCGGAAAGCGTTTGCGATACTCTGCGGGTGGCAAGCCAACCAGGTCTAGTAGCTCATCAACACGCTCGGCAAGACGCTGCTTCGACCAGCTACCGGCAATTTCGGCTGTCACACGAATATTCTCCGCAATATTCATGTGCGGGAAGAGCCCGACCTGCTGAATCACATAGCCGATGCGACGGCGCAACAAGATCGGATCTTCTTCGAGCACGTTCTTGCCATCAATGATAATCTCACCCGAGGTGGGTTCTATCAGGCGGTTAACCATGCGTAACAGGGTCGTCTTGCCAGAGCCGGAGGTCCCTACCAGCATACAGGTGCTCCCCTCTGGCACTGAGAAAGAAACAGCATCGACGGCCGGTTTATTAGAGCCTTGAAACTGCTTTGTGATGGCCTGGAAAGCGATTTTTGCCATGCCGCTGATACTCCTTCATTGATATTTATGACATCTCACAGATTATATGAGATAACCATTGGGAATGCAAAACTCGACAAAGTACAATTGTTACGACTTACCCTGATCGAATATCTCTGCGATTTCCTATATACGTACTACGTCGCAATTTGGTTCAACTTAGCAAAAGAAAATAGTAACGATTCAGCAGGGGGTTCCAAGGGGCCTGCAAGGCCCCTTGGCGGGGTGCGGGCTGGCCCCGCCTTCCTCCCCCACCCTACCGCCGGAGGCGGTGTAAGAGCAAAGAACCCTGAAGAGTTACAGAAAACAAGCGAATCTCATAATGAAAACAAACATCCCTCTTATTAAATTCCTTGTGGAGGAGAGCGATGGCAAGTGCGTAAAGGTACAATTGATCATGATCTTAGTTGAAGAATTCTGGTGAGTGAAGAGCAAATGTTTAGCAACTACAGCCCGTGCAATTCTTATCTTGGCAGAGATAATGAGACCTGATGCGGCCGATTAACCTACCCCAAAGTAAGCATGCAGTTATACCCTAAGCCCCGCTGTTTCAGCGTTTATCTTTGTATGTCTTACTGTCGTTTCGTATATTTTTGAATTGGAGAGCTTCATGCAGCGGACTTTTGTACGCAAGCTCGGAACTACTAGTGTCGCCATTATCTTAGTTTGCATCAGTGTTCTCAGTATTGCGTTAATTGCCAGAGCCAAGCAAAATTCCCCCTACGTACTCAAAAATCAGACCGTTCCCCTGATCAGCCAGGCCCATCTACTGGGTCCAGCGAGCGCACAGCAGCAACTCGATCTCTCGATAGGACTGCAACTGCGGAACCAGCAGGAACTACAAACTCTGCTCGCTGACATGTATAATCCTCAATCTCCAAGTTATCATCACTTTCTCACACCACAGCAGTTTGTTGACGAATTTGGGCCAAGTGCTGACCAGCAGCAACAGGTGATTGACTTTCTACGGCAACAAGGATTGAACATTACGCATCTTTCTAGCAATCGCTTGTTGATTGATGTCAGTGCCTCTGTTGCCCAGGTCGAAGCTGCCTTTCAGGTATCGATCAATAATTACCAATTTGGAGCAAGAGCGTTCTATGCAAATGCCAATCCTCCGACAATACCAGGACCACTTTCATCGATCATAGCTTCCATCGGCGGCCTCGATAATAGTGTACGTATGCAGCCTCTCTATCACCTTGTCAACCCTAAGCATGGGAAGCCCAAGCCAGTTATGAGTAATGAGCCACATTTAGCTCACACTCCGCCACTTGCTGGGCAGGGTGGGGGTTTAGCGCCAGCAGACCTGAATGGCGCATATAATGCCACACCACTGCTACAGGCCGGAGTACAGGGTAACAATCAGACCATCGCTGTCTTCGAGTTAGACGGTTATCAGAGTAGCGATGTTACTCAGTATTTCCAGACGTACAATCTGGGCAGTCCGAGCATCACCAATGTCACTGTTGATGGTTTCGACGGCTCTGCTGGTCAGGGTGCGATTGAGGTTGAGCTTGACATTGAAGTGGTAGCGGCCATGACGCCTAAGGCGGCTCAGATTGTCTATGAAGGCCCCAACACGACTCAAGGTGTCAATGACACGTACAATAAAATCGTCACTGACAATAAGGCTCAAATCACCACGATCAGTTGGGGCGAATGCGAGTCGCAGAGCGGGAATGCCGAGCTGCAAACACTCGATAACATTTTGAGCCAGGGGGCCGCCGAGGGGATCGCCATGTATGCTGCTTCGGGTGATTCTGGTGCATACGACTGCAACGATTCCAACCTCGCGGTAGACTCGCCGGCCGGTGATCCTAATATCACAGGCGTCGGTGGTACCAACCTGCAACTAAACAACGGTGCCTATGGCAGTGAATCGGTGTGGAGCAATCCAAGCGATACGCAGCGCAGCCCTAAAGGGGCTGGTGGTGGTGGTGGCATCAGTAGTTTCTTCAAACAGCCGACCTGGCAGACCGGTCCCGGTGTGCAAAACCAGTACAGCAATGGCAATCGACAGGTGCCGGATGTCTCAGCAGACGCTGACCCCGCGACTGGTTATTCTACATACTGCACCGTTTCCGCATCGGGATGCTCGTCTAGTGGGTGGATAACCGTGGGTGGTACCAGTGCAGCAGCGCCGCTTTGGGCAGGAAGTACGGCGCTCATCAATGAGTACCTGCAAAAACAGCAAAAGTCTCGTATGGGATTTGCCAATCCAGTGCTGTACGGCCTGCAGAATGCTCAACAGCAATTTCCACCTTTCCACGATGTAACTAGTGGCACTAATCTGTATTATCCTGCTACTGCTAATTACGATGAGGCTAGCGGGTGGGGATCTCCAGATATCTATAATATCGCGCGTGATGTTGCAGGCGGGGTTTCACCGCCAACTCCAACACCAAGCCCGAGTCCAAGTCCGACGAATACGACCACGCCCAGTCCGAGTCCGACGGACACGGCTACACCTGGTCCAGGTCCAAGTCCGACGGATACGACTACACCCAGTCCGAGTCCAACTCCATCAGGCCCAACTAACTCGTTGGTCCAGGACAGTGGCTTTGAACAGGGGAGTAGCTCCTGGCAGGAATACTCGGCAGATGGCTATGAACTGATCGACACGGCGAATCCACATTCAGGAAACTACAGTGCCTACCTCTGTGGTTATAGTTACTGTGACGACAGCATAGGTCAGGATTTTACCGTCCCAGCGAACGCATCCAATATCTCCATTGGTTACTGGTGGTACGGTCATACAAGCCATACTACCCATAAGTGTAAGGATACGTTAACTGTCGAGATGATGGATAGCAGCGGTCACATCATTGGCAAGGTGAAAAGTGCCTGCAACACCGACGCAAACCGCAGTTGGCAACGGGTGACCTTCGATGCCACCAGTATGCTGTCCAGGTATGCCGGTCGGACGGTCACGCTCGTCTTTAATGCCAAAACGTCATCTAGCTCGGCTACCACTGCCTTCTTTGTCGATGATGTGACCGTACTGTCATAATTTGATCGTAGACTCGCAAACCAGGGGTCGTTAATCATTATGTTGAATGGGACAGGTGGTAATTTCGATGAAGAGCAGTTTGCGCGAAGGGTGAGCAGCACAACCATTGACAACCTGAAAAACCGCTCGAGAAGCAGATTGTTGTGCGCGGTCGTTGTAATTTCGAGTCGGAAGCCGGCCACTTTCTAGACGTTGCCTGCACCAGTTCATGCAAAAAATGGGCTGAAGGTTCGACACAAACCTTCTCAACCTGGCATTTCATTCGATCCTTCAGTCTCTTTTCGGCCAGTATGGGCGGAAATTTCCCGTCTATTCTCCCGTGAATGTAGGGGTTTGCGGCTGGCTTTTCGCTGGCCTCCGACGCACTGCCGAGCATGCTGTACGCGAGCCCGAACACCGGCCGGCGGGCGCGCCTGAACGACGCGGCAGCCTCGTCAGTACCAGACTTCACGTCTGCTTGATGCGACAGCACTTCATCGAGGCAAGCCGCGTCCCGTGAGTACCGTCCTCGCTCGCCGAGTCAGGAGCCTCACACTCCGGCGGATTGTGATCGAAGATTGGCCAGTTCCAGGACCGCGCTGGCGAAGGCGTCTGGAACCTCCTGGGGAAGGTTGTGACCCGCGTTGGGCACCTGGTGGTGCACGCGGAGCCCGCTGAAGTGACGGGCAGACGTGCGGCCGTCCGTGGCCGGGAAGTTGCCATCTGCCAAGCCATCCAAGGTGACAGCCGGGACCGTGATGGCCGGCTGCGCCGTCAGCTGCTGCTCGATCTGGTCGTAGGGAGGGTAGCTGGGTGCGTATCCGAGGCGATGACGGTAGGAGTGAAGCACGACCTCGACGTAGTCGAGATTGTCGAAGGCCACCGCAGCGAGGTCCAACGTGGCGTCATCGAAGTGCCAGTTGGGAGAGTTGCGCCTCCAGATCACCCTCGCGATGTCGCGTCTGTTGGCGGTGAGACCGGCTCGGCCACGCTCGGTCAGGAAGGAGTAGAAGTACCACAAGCCGGCTTCCAGGTCGGGCCGGATCGGCGTCATGGCGCGGCTTACGTCCTGGATGAGGTAACTGTTGACGGAGACGAGGCCGGCACACCGGTCTGGCCACAGCGCGGCGGCGACGCAGGCGGCGCGCCCGCCCCAGTCATAGCCGGCGACGATGGCGCGCCCGATGGCGAGCGCATCCAGTAGCGCGATCACGTCGCTGCCGAGGGCTGCTTGCTGTCCCGAGCGCGGGGCGGCGCGGTCCAGGAAGCGGGTGGGTCCATGCCCGCGCAGGTAGGGGCAATGACCCGATGGCCCGCCTCGACCAGGCGGGGGATCACCTCGACGCAGCTATGGATGTCGTACGGGAACCCGTGCAGGAGCAGCACGACCTCGCCGTCGCTTGGACCAGCTTGGAAGTAGGCGACCTCGAGCGCATCCGTGCGGACGGATCGCAGGGGTTCGAGCCGTGGCAACGCTCCGCTCCCCACGGCCCCTGGGTGCTCGCTTCTCATAGGTCCTTCCTCGTCTCTTTCCATGGATAGTCGAGCAATGCCCGGTCACGAATCGAGACAATGTCGAGTTCGCATGTGGTCATCGTTTGCTCCTCGTGTCGCGTGCCGATTGGTCGCTCCGGCGACCGGATCGGCCGCTTGGGCCACGCGGACGTTCGTCGCCGCGACCCACCGGTGAGCCAGTAGAGCGTGATGTCGTCGAGCATCTCATCCCGCGTGAGCACCCGCTCGGAGAGCTTCCGGCATTTCGCGGTGTGGTCGGAAAGCTCATAGTCGGGGAAGATAGCCCCTGGAACAATGTCAGATCGCATATGAAATCCTCAACAGTTGGATGCGCGTCGCCCGGTTACATCTCAATGGTTAGTAGCCGGCGTTCTCATAGCGGCCTCAGCCAACGTGCCGTGCCAGGAACCCTCAACGTGAAGAACCGACAAAGCCTCGGACCAATGCGGCGATCTCATCTGCAGCCGTGTCCAATGCGAAATGACCGGCGTCGAGAACGTGAACGTGAGCGTTCGGCACGTCCCGACGATAGGCTTCCGGCTCCGAGAGGTCGAACGAGAGGTCATACTTCCCCCAGATCACCAGCAGGCGCGGCTGCTGCTCGCGCATCCATGCTTGCCATTTCAGGTAGGCGTCCACATTGGTTCGATAGTCGTAGAACAGGTCGCTTTGAATGTCGGCCTGGCCGGGCTGGTTGAGAAAGGCAAATTCATCGGTCCACAGATCGGGGTCATAGCGTTCCACGTTGGGATCGTTGCCGACATGGCGCGTCCGCGTTGTCGGCAGCGACAGGAGATTGGTGCGAAGCGTGCTTTCGAGGGTCTCGCGATCGGCCCAAAAGGCCCGCCGCGGCTGCCAATTCGCCCCCAGGCCTTCGTTGTGCGCCACAGCGTCCTGCACGATGAGCGCCTCGATCCGCTCCGGATGGGCCAAGGCCATGCGAAAACCCACCGGGCCGCCGTAATCCTGCATGTACAGCGTGTAGCGCGAGAGCCCGAGCGCTTCGGTGAAGTGATTCAGGATCTCGGCGTAGTGATCGAACGTATAGGCGAATGTTTTCGGATCTGGCCAGTCACTGTGTCCGAAGCCCGGGTAATCGGGCGCGACCAGGTGAGAGCGATCGGAAAGCCGGGCCAAGAGAGGTTCGAACATCCGCGATGAAGAGGGAAGTCCGTGCAGCAAGAGCAGCGTTGGCGCGTCTGTGGGGCCGGCCTCCCGGTAAAAGATGGAGAGCCCATCGATCTGTGTCGTGCGATAAAAAGTCGGGTGTTCCACAGGACGTTCCTTTCCTTGGGCCTGGGCCAGCAATTGAAATGCGGTGATCGGGTGAATGGCCTCTGTCGTGGATCAGCCGAACGTGAACGCGAAAGCCTCCACGCCCGCATCGAGAAACTCGATCTCGAACTGGCGATCAGCAATGGGCTTCGGTTGCCGGATCAGTTGATACAGCCGCTGTTCGGTAAGCGTGCCGTTGCCCTGGTCGTCAACGTCACTTCCGTGAGCAGCGCCCGGTGCCTGTCCATCGATGCGCACGCGAAAGCGCACGGACGTTCCTCGCGCGGCCGGTCCCATGACCAGATGTAGATCGCGGGCGTGAAAGCGGTACGCGATGCGCCCGTTGGCTTTGTTCAGCACCGTGGCCTCTCTTTCCACCGTCCAATCACCGGCAAGGGCCCACTGATTGAGCGAGAAGCGCGCGGGGGCAGCATAGACGCGCGGCTGGTCCAGGACTGCACCACCGGGAGACGCAAAGTTCTCGGTGCGCTCATAGCCGACATAGTTTTCCGGAGACCTGAGGCTGCCCCAATCGGCGGCAGCTTCAGCTCCATGGGCATCGACCGAGACCAGTTCATGATCGATGCCGCCGATGCCGGCCTCGGCCAGCACCTGTTGAAGAATCATTTCCGACTGTTCGTATGCGCCCTCGCCGAATTGATGAGAGCGAATACGCCCCTGCACATCGACGAGATAGAGGGCCGGCCAATAGTGGTTATTGAAAGCATACCAGATCGCATAGTCGTTATCGATGGCGATCGGATACTCGATCCGCATGTCCTGCGCGGCCCGGCGAACGTTCTCGAGGTCGTGCTCAAAGGAGAACTCAGGCGTATGCACGCCGATCATCACCACTCCGTGATCCCGGTATTTCTCGGCCCAGGCGCGCACATAGGGAAGGGTGCGCAGCCAGTTGATGCAGGTGTAGGTCCAGAAGTCGATGAGCACGACGTTCCCGCGCAGGCCGGCCGCCGCGAGGGGCGGCGAATTGAGCCACGCGGTCGCGCCACTGAAAGAAGGCAACTCACCTTCAATGGGTAATGGAACCGCTGCGGGGTGTCTGGCGGCGAGCAAGAGCTTGTTTGCTTTCATGATGAATACCTTTCATATGCTTGGATGTGTCGGCGATGTGCCTATGCACCATTCAGGACGCCGGCATCGATCTGCAAAAGTCGAGCCACGTGGTTCGGGAAGCGACCAGCTCACGGCCGCGGCCGCCCACCCGCTTCGCCGACGGCAGCGATCGCGCTCAGGATCACGTTCGTGACGACCTGTGGCTGCGAGATCATGATCACGTGGGAGCCCTCGACCTCGGTGATCGTCGCCCCGGCGCGCCTGGCCATGGCACGGATGACATCGCTGCCGGCCGCCTTGTCGCCGGTCGCAACGACGGCCCAGGAAGGCAAGGTCTTCCAGGCCGGCACCCCTGCCGGCTCGGAGAACGCCAGCTCGGCCACGGGGCGCTGGGTGGCGGCCATCACGGCGGTCTGTTCGGCGGGCAGGTCGGCGGCGAAGGCATCGTGGAAGTGGGCTGGATTGATCGCGAACTCCACGGCGGTCTCCATGCCCTGTCCCGTCGGATACCGGAGTGGAACTAGGGCTGCGCTCAGGACGCTGTCCTTCGAGGTGCTTTCGACATCGCCCAGGCGCTCCCCTTCGTCGGGAGCGAAGGCAGCGACATAGACCAGGCCGACAACATTCCTGGCTTTGGTGGCGGCGTTGGTAATCACGGCACCGCCGTAGGAGTGGCCAACGGCCAGGACCGGGCCCGAAATCTGGTTGAGGAAGCTGGCGAGGTAGGCGGAGTCTATGGAGAGGCCACGGAGTGGATTGGCGGGGGCAGTCACCTGCACCCCTTCTTTCTGCAGCCGCTCAATCACGCCGGTCCAGCTGGACGCATCAGCAAAAGCGCCATGCACGAGCACGACGGTCAGAGGCCCAGCAGTACTGGGGGTTGTCTGAGACATGAGCGTTCCTTTCTCAGGTGAGTGTCGACCAACCAGTCAATGGGAGCGTTGACAGATCGGCCAACGAGTACAGCGTTTCTGCTGTGGTGCAGGACGACGGGCATACTGTGTGCCCGTCGTCCCCCTCTCCAACTAGCGCAGGGATCGGAAGCCCGCGCGAAGCTCTTCTGAAAAGAGTTGCGGCTGTTCCCAGGCCGCAAAGTGCCCGCCTGTGTCGAGCTTGTTGTAATAGATGAGCTTGGGATACGCGCGCTCGGTCCAACTCCGCGGGGCCTGATAGAGCTCGTCAGGAAAGGCGCTCACGGCCACCGGG
>WNGD01003497.1_pt1 | contig 40723 bp, 40 predicted proteins | sample 5400671 | NCBI WGS metagenome assembly WNGD01 (sample SAMN13153369, study PRJNA577476) | soil metagenome | isolation source: 40 cm soil or saprolite under grassland replicate 2 | place: USA:California | collected 2016-06-15 | reverse complement strand
CAGCATGGGACCAAGACCGAGTGGGCGATGGCCTCGTCTGACATTATCAGGATTATAGGGATCGTAGCAGACCGGCTGCCAGGAGCCGAGGGGATAGACTTTCTCCACCTCAAATGAGGCCCAGGTGGTGGAGGAATCTTGCCTCTGATAGACGATCTGTGAGGACGTTCTGCGCTTCCGCTTCACGCGTCTGGTCACATGGCCGGTGACCTGCCCCTGCGTGACGATGCCTCTGACCATTAAGAGTACCGGGAGATAGAAGCCACCGTAGAGCGTGCCTAAAATGACAAAGAGAGCCAGGCAGAGGCCCACGGTAAAGCCTATATTGAACCAGAAAGTGGCACGGAGAAAATCAAGGAACGAACTGCTGTGGAGAACCAGCGCGGCACTTGTTGGCTTCTGCGGATTGTACCAGCAGGGAAATTGCTTGCCGACAGGATAGCTCTCTACAATCTTTTGTGCATCCGCACGTGAGGAAAAGGTGGTCGCTGGCAGATCGTAGCCTGTGCCAGCGACCTGCTGCCCCTGCTGGGTAGAGAGGGTGTAGCCCATATCCACCGTCCAAGACTTCCCACTTTTGCTGCTATGAGTCTGAACGGTTCCGAATTGGATGGTACACCTGCCCTGCTCGTAGGTCTGATACACCAGGAAATGGTGGAACTGAATATAGCCAACGATGAGACAAGCTATGGCGATGATGGCGAAAATGGGCAGCCAGCCCCCGCACCCGTTCGCGGATGGCTGCTGGTTATAAGAAGCATAGGGAGAAGCTTGCATATTTCTTTTTATCTCCAAAGAGCAATGGTCGATGAATGAAAGTTTCTGCCAGAAACTTGGCAGAGAATCTGTGTGCTCATACTCAATAAACCTCTTATGCTGAAAACGACGAGAGGAGAATGTTTTTGGTGAGAGATTTTTGGTGCTTCCCGGTCAGGCAGCGAGGTCTACATCTATAGGGCTCGCACATATTGTATCATAACACAAATGAACCTCTACAGTGACGCCGAGCCACCAGACATTTGGAGATAAGACTTCCCGTGAGCGGACCCGAGTGGTGTCCTGCCTGTCATCCTGAGCGCAGCGAAGGATCTCTGCCGACGGCGAGCCAGATCCTTCGCTGCGCTCAGAGCCTGCCCTGAGAGAAGCGAAGGGATGACAGGCATTCTCTCCAAATATCTGCCGAGCCACGAGAGCAGTTCACGATTGTGCAGTCAAGATGATATACTACAAAAACAGCCTACGAGAGGAGAAACACAATAACCCATGACACAAACGCACTCCTGGTGGCAAACAGGTGTGATTTATCAGATTTACCCGCGCAGTTTTCTCGATAGCAATGGAGATGGGATAGGAGACCTCCCTGGTATCAGCAGCAAGCTGGACTACTTGCAGTGGCTCGGTGTTGATGCCATCTGGCTTTCTCCCATCTACCCCTCTCCCATGGCCGATTTCGGCTATGATATTAGCAATTACAGCGATGTGCATCCGCTCTTCGGAACCCTGGCAGACCTGGACACCTTGCTTGAGCAGGCGCACCAGCGTCACCTCAAGCTCATCGTGGACTATGTGCCCAATCATACCTCCGATGAGCATCCCTGGTTTCAGCAATCACGGGCGAGCCGCACCAACGCGAAACGCGACTGGTACATCTGGCGAGACCCTGCTCCTGATGGCGGTCCCCCCAATAACTGGACGAGCCGGTTTGGCGGGTCGGCCTGGCAATTCGACGAGCAGACCGGGCAATACTACCTGCACCTGTTCGATGTGAAGCAGCCTGATCTCAACTGGCGCAATCAAGAGGTGCGCCAAGCCATGTACGATGTCCTGCGCTTCTGGCTTGACCGGGGTGTTGATGGCTTCCGCGTCGATGTCCTCTGGGTGCTGCTCAAAGATGAGCAATTCCGTGATAACCCGATGAATCCACAGTGGAAGCCAGGTGATCCCCCCAATACCCGTCAGATAGGACGCTACACTGAAGACCAGCCGGGTATACACGAGATCGTGCGCGAGATGCGTACGGTTTTGGATCACTATGGCGAGCGCGTGCTCATCGGCGAGCTCTATCTGCCGCTAGCACGCCTGATGCCGTACTATGGTGAGCAACTTGACGAGGCTCACCTGCCTTTCAATTTCCAATTGGTGACCATGCCAACCTGGGAAGCGCACACCATTCGCCAGGTGGTCGAGGACTACGAAGCAGCGCTGCCCCAAGGTGCCTGGCCCAATTGGGTCCTGGGCAATCATGACCGCTCTCGCATCGCCACGCGTGTAGGAAGGGAGCAGGCATGCATAGCCCAGATGTTGTTACTCACCTTGCGCGGCACCCCAACCTGCTACTATGGTGATGAGTTGGGGATGCAGAACATCGCGGTTCCGTTAGAGTTGATGCATGATCCAAAAGGAAAGGAGCATCCTGAGCATAGCCGTGACCCGCAACGTACCCCAATGCAGTGGGAGACCAGTCCCAACGCGGGTTTCTGTCCCCCTGGAGTGAGGCCGTGGTTACCCGTCGCAGACGACTTCCAGACCTACAACGTGGCTGTTGAGCAGCATGATCCGCGCTCCCTTCTGACTCTGGTGCATACCTTACTGACCCTGCGGCGAACTCTCCCTGCGCTCATCATCGGTTCGCAGCAATCCCTTGAGCAGCCCAATCCCGCCTGTTTCGTCTACCTGCGCCAGCACGCCGATCAGCGCTGCTTGGTAGCTCTCAACTTCTCAGCGCAAGACCAAGTCGTGACGCTACCAGGACAAGGTCAGGGGCGTCTCCTCCTCTCCACGCACTTGGACCGTGAGGGACTCATTCCGTTCTCAGAGGTGCATCTTCGAGGGAATGAGGGTCTGCTGATTGAGGTAGAGGCTCCATCCTTGCCCAGGTAAGAGGTTCGTAGGCCAGCCCTTCATCGTCATTGAGGAATGGCATCTATCTGGTGCCACAGGCGCAACGTATCCTGGAGAAAATGTAGTGACCTCCCTTGTGGAGGTCAGGCCTATTCCACCTGATCAGGCGCAGCAAGAATGAAAGGAGAGGCACATGTCTGAGACCGACAACCCAGCCGGAAATGCGTCAGAAGGGGCAAACAGAGGAGCAGAGGCACACGCTGCTTCGCAAGTAGCAATGACTGAGGAGCAGATTCGAGCTGTCTATGTCGGAGAGCCCGCGCCACTGGTCGGGCTTATCCACATCGTCGACTACGATCCCCAATGGCCTCAGCTCTTTCAGCGCGAGGCCGAGCGGATCCGGACTGCGCTCGGTGAGCGGGTGCTGTTGCTCGAACACGTTGGCTCAACCTCGGTGCCAGGGCTGGCTGCCAAACCGAGAATCGACGTGCTGCTCGTAGTCGCGGACTCGGCAGACGAGCCTGCCTATGTCCCGGCCTTGGAGGCTGCCGCCTATGTACTGCAAATCCGAGAGCCGAACTGGTACGAGCACCGCGTGTTCAAGGGGCCGGACACGGACGTCAATCTCCATGTCTTCTCGCCGGGCTGCCCAGAGATCGAGCGCATGCTGCTCTTCCGCGACTGGTTGCGCAGCAATACATCCGATCGTCGGCTCTACGAGCGCACCAAGCGTGAGCTTGCTCGCAAGGACTGGAAGTACACGCAGAACTACGCTGATGCCAAGACCGCGGTCGTCGAGGAGATCCTCGGATGTGGGGTAGGGGCCCTTGTGGCCGCCCGTGGGGGATGGAAGGGCCCACTCTCCACGAGGCACGACGGGCAGCCACAAGGGCCCCTACCCCACCCCACGCCGCTCCTGCCCCTCCGCGATGCCTCTCGCCATGGCAAAAACCTACCCTTGAGAGGAGAGTGGAGAAGAGATGCGCAAGGACGACTAGAACCCAAGACTCATGTGCCGGAGCCAGCGGTTGGAACTGCAGTTGTTCGGCGTGCGGTGTAGCAACTGTCTTTTGGCAGAGGGCCTTTGTCGATTGAACTTAGGGCTGGAGCAGTTTCTGCAAGTCGTGCGCTCACGATGGGAAAACAGACACAAGAAGAGCATGACCACCAGTAGAAAAAGAAGGAAGATCATCGATTGCCTACAATTCCTGGGGCTATGTGGATTCGTTGCGCTATAAAAGGATTTTCTCGCTCATTGGTGATCTGGTCGATGTGGTCAGCAAAAACGGCACCCTGCTCTTGAACATTAGCCTGCGTGCCGACGGCACGATTCCCAAACAGGATACGGAGATTCTCCTTGCTATAGGACGCTGGCTGGCAGTCAACGGCGAGGCTATCTATGATACCCATCCCTGGAAAACCTTCGGTGAGGGGCCGACGCAGATTGTGGAAGGCAATTTTAGTGATGCGAAACAGGAGCCTTTCACCAGCCAGGATATCCGCTTCACGGCCAGGGGTGAGACACTTTATGCCACCGTTCTGGCCTGGCCAGAGCAGGAGAGTGTGCTGATAAAAACGCTCGCCGAAGGGAATGAACTGTATCCACAACCGATTATCAGTGTGGAACTGCTCGGTTCAGTGGAACCGTTAGCCTGGACACGCGATACGGACGGGTTGCGCATTCAACTTCCAGCGCAGAAGCCTTGCGAACATGCCGGAGTGTTGAGGATTCGGTAGTCTTTGTTTAACTTGAGAGAGGAAAAACCGATGAAATTAGCGTTACTCGTATGGGGTGGATGGGATGGACATGAGCCAGAAAAAGGAGCAGTATTATATGCACGTCGATCCTTTGAATGAAGTTCTGGCGACGACGACGTTCACCGGCGAGTATGCACCGTGGATTGATGGATGTGTCATGCCTGTGGTGTGGAAGAAACGGTGGGGCCAGGGACGCGTCTTTTACTCGTCTCTTGGACATGTGAGAAGTGATTTTGATGTGCCAGAGGCTCTGACAATCATGCAACGTGGAATGTGCTGGGCCAGCCGCTAATCTGTGAGATTTGAAGCCCATCTCTTGACATAGTGCTGGGTTACATGATAGGGTAGAGCGTCTACGGATTGGTTAATTCGAAACTCTAAGAAAGGAAGCTTTATTTATAATGAATTACAACCCTTATGAAAACCTGCCAAAGGTTCCCTCATTTGAAGTGATTAGCGACAATGCGCGAGACGGCGAGAAGATGCCTATGCCGCACGTCAGCGGTATCTTCGGCGCAGGCGGAGAGGATATTTCACCCCACCTGTCATGGCGTGGATTTCCAGGCGGAACGAAAAGTTTTGTCGTGACCGCGTACGACCCTGACGCACCCACTGCTAGCGGCTTTTGGCACTGGGCAGTAGTGGACATCCCTGCAGACGTAACTGAACTTCCTCGTGGAGCCGGGGACCAGAACGGCTCAGGCCTTCCCAAAGGCGCATTTCAGCTCCGAAATGATGCTGGATTGGCTGGGTATATTGGTGCAGCACCGCCTGCTGGTCATGGTAAACATCACTACTACTTTGTTGTGCATGCTGTTGACGTTGAGTCACTTGGTCTCGACAAGGACGCTACGCCGGCATTTCTGGGCTTCAATCTCTTCAGCCACACGCTAGGCCGGGGCATGATTGTCCTATGGTACGAGTCATAGGATTTTGAATTCCCATTCTCCTGTAGCCTAAACAGCATGGAACCTGATTTAGACCATATTCCACATGAGCGAGAGTAAAAACAGCAGTCCCAGACAGCATGGGACCAAGACCGAGTGGGCGATGGCCTCGTCTGACATTATCAGGATTATAGGGATCGTAGCAGACCGGCTGCCAGGAGCCGAGGGGATAGACTTTCTCCACCTCAAATGAGGCCCAGGTGGTGGAGGAATCTCGCCTCTGATAGGCGATCTGTGAGAACCTTCTGTACCCCTTCCTCTGGCGTCTGGTCACATGGCCGGTGACCTGCCCCTGTGTGACGATACCTCTGACCATTAAGAGCACCGGGAGATAGACGCCACCATAGAGCGTGCCTATAATCATATGCATGAACTGGCCAACATGGCGAGCCAGATGTATAATGGGTATTGGCATGGGACTTCTCCGAGGTCTCAAAGAAGCAAGATCACTTTCTCCCATTACCTCGTTGCTTCGACTTCCCTGTTGCAACGGACCGAAAGGGAGCTTTCGAAAGGAGCAAGAGCATGGTTAAACGCATTCTAGTTCCACTCGATGGGTCAGCTCGTGCAGAGGGTGCCCTTCCCGCTGCTGGATGGATAGCACGTGGCTCGGGTGGAACAGTCGTGTTGATGCAAGTCGTGAATTTCCCGGCCACCTACGGTCAATATCTGGCGCAGACCAGGGCCTTTACTTCGGACTTGCTCGATGTGCAACAGATTCAGGCGGAAAATTACCTCAAACATATGGCCAAATCCGATGATCTGGATGGGGTCGAGAAAACCATCCAAGTGGTCCGGGGCGCGCCGGCACTGGCTATTCTGGCTGTGGCGCATGAGCAGCAAGCTGATCTGATTCTCCTCTGTAGCCACGGGCGGACAGGCTTGAGGCGTTGGGCCCTGGGGAGTGCGGTCCAGAAAGTAGCGCGTCAAAGTCCCGTCCCTGTCCTGGTGCTGCGTGAAGGAGGACCTCAGCTGGTTCGTGCCTATTCAGACATGGCCCGGTTGTTCCGTGGATTGGTGCCACTGGATGGCTCGGCACTCGCCGAGGAGGCCTTGGTTCCAGCCGCAGACCTCATCATGGCGTTATCCACTTCTGAAACGGGAGTATTGCATCTGACTTGTGTCGTAGAACTGCCTGCGGCTGACAGTGAGCCAGGCCAGCACCTCGAGCCTCAGGCGCGAGAACAAGCCCTGTCCCAGGCAACCACGTACCTTAGTACTGTCGCTGACCAGCTCCGTCATGACCTAGCAGAGACCCGCCAGCCCGCGATCACCTGGTCCGTCGTGACCGATGAAGACGTGGCACATGGCATTCTCCGAGTGGCAGAGGAGGGAGAGTCTGCGGACTACGATCTTATTGCGATGGCAACACATGGACGTAGTGGGATCCAACGCTGGGTGGTGGGTAGTATAACCGAGCGTGTCCTGCTTGCAACGAAACGCCCGCTTCTGATTGTACGGTCTTGGAAAGCCAGGGAGGAGGGGAGTGGAGGCGAAACAACAGAAGCTGAGATTAGCTCCTAACCCGATATACGGCTTCCTGACAGGCCTCGCCAAGACCTGCTGCCTCTTCCCCATATTAAGTGGGCCTGCTTGCTAGAAAATGCAGGCCCAATCTGGTGAGATGGCCTCTAGCTCATCTGTTGGGGTATTTTTCTGTCGATGCTGCTCTGATTGAATGCACCTACCCCCTTGAGGTTGCACGTGCGTTTTATCCCCCTCTCCCATATCGCTCATAATTCATCCGAAACAGCTCCACTGCTCCTGCTATATCCTTCGACCCCTTAATGTAATAACTCACCCATCCCGTCTCAGGTAATATATGGTGCAGTGAAGCTTTCCCAGCAGCCACCAGCTCCTCTCTTGTTTTTACAGAGAATGGCAGATCGGCTTGCCTACTACCATGTAAATGCCCCAACTCATGTCCATTCAACCGGAATTCAAGACCGCCGAAACGGTGCGGCTGGACGGTGACGCCGGGCCAGGAGAGCAATTCGTGTGAGATTTGTTCGGCGATGCCAGTCATGATCGTGTGTTCCTTAAGCGTTTGGCAACGTGAAGAGTTTTTATGTAGACATTTACAGTGCTTCAAAAGTTGAAGTAGCGATAAATTTTTCACTTAAAGTATGTTACCCAAAAGATAGAGAGAATGCAATTAGCAAGGGGTATGTTATATATTACTGCTTGTTTGAAGTTTATTGGGTTCATAGCGTGCCAGTATTCGATTTTTGAAAAATTCGTATCTCTATCGCTTGACAGTACAGCAAGTATTACTTATACTTTACTATGGTAAATAATTCGGGGGAGTATTGTTTTTAAGTGTAAGCTTCCTTACTTTTTATTCGGCACAACTCTTTTGTCTGTCCTCTGTACAACGTCTCGTGGGGGCTTTGACGATCGTAGCAACTTTTCCTTTTGAAAGGGAGGTTTGAACATGCCGAAACGAATCCTCATGCTTACTACATTGGTCATGGTGATTGCTCTCGCACTCCCACTGACCACCTCTATCCTTCGCCCGCGGACGGCATCTGCTGCCGGGCAAACACTTGCCTCCTCCGCGAACACTCACCCACTTTGTGGCAAGATTGGCACGAGTCTTTGGGCATCAACAGCAGTCAGGATGTGGTGCAACCCGCCCCGACCGACTTCCTCGAACATCATGACTCCGACCACCCGCGCATTCGGCTCGAATGTCAATGCTGCCGATCCAGCTGAGGATATCTCGCCATCCGGCGTACGCGGCTATGGACAATCAGAAACGTCTATTGCAGCTGTTGGTCCCTATGTTGTCGAGGCGTGGAATGATGTGACCGCTTTCGTCACCACCGCATGTCCTGCGCCTCTGAACAAAGAGGAGGGAACAGGCTTTGGCTTCTCGGCTAATGGTGGTGCCTCCTTTGTAGACGAAGGTGGCCCGCCCAACCCCAACTGCTCCTCGGACCTCCTCGCTGGCGACCCAGGTGTCGAGGCCTGGCGCTCTGGTAGCTCGGCCTACTTCTACATCAGCAGCCTGTACTTTCCTGTCTTCTCTCCATCAGGCCCACCGAAGGACGCTCGCACCTTTGTGGCCATTAACGCCTGTAAAGCGAGCGGAACGGGTGCAACTGCCAGCATTAGCTGCAGCCAGCCTATTATTGCCGCGGCGAGCTCGCAGTGTCGGGTCTTCCCCTTCGGCACCTTCTGTAGCTTCCTCGACAAAGATTACCTGTCGATTGACCCTGTGCAAGGCCGATTGTATGTGTCCTATACCGAGTTCGGCATCAAACCGCCTCCCGACAACCTGGCATTCGGGCAAATCGAATTGGCAGTCTGTGACATTGGCACACCAGGTGGTGGAACTGGACCGAGCGGCGGCACAGCAGGCCAACCAGTCTGCGAACCTGGCAGCAGGGGCACACAAACTCATCCGGGTTCCCCTTACTTCGTAGTGGCTCCTGGTCCCAAATGTGAGAACGAAGGGGCCTACCCAACTGTGGACGTTGCGACTGGTGCCGTCTACGTCGCGTATGAGTTCAACCTGTTGACTGACGTTTTTGTTCCTGGCTGCAACACCACCCCGACCCAGAACGTGGTGAAGTATATCCCCTTCACCTGTTTGACGCTGCCTGCCTCATCCTGCAGTGGCCCAGCAGGGAGCAATGCTGTCAATGTGGTCACTATGTTGGCCGCGCTCATTTCCGGCTATACTCGCTTCCCTGCGCAGGACTTTCCACGTATCGCTGTGAGCGACCAGGCAGGGACAGTAAGCATCGTCTGGAATGACGCGGGCGTGCATCCACTCGGCGACATCTTACTCCAGAGCTTTGCGCTGGGAAGCCTTGCACCAATTCAGAGTGCGCCCGTGCGGGTCAATAGCCGTGCAACTGGCGGCCTGCATTTCTTGCCAGCTCTGCGCAATGCCGATCAGAACGGCAACTTGAACGTCTCGTGGTATGAACGCCGTTCGCCAACGACAACGCTTACTAACGTGGTTGCGGCACTCGATGTCGATCCTCGTACCACAAGCACACCCGGCAGCAATATCCTCGTGACCACAGTAGCAACCGACTGGCTCAAAGTGACGGCCTTTCCATTCTTCCCCAATTTCGGTGACTACACAGACAACTACATCGTCGCCAAGCCTGGTACTCCTTCTACCGGTACAAAGCTCTACATAGCGTGGGCCGACGGGCGCACCGGAGTGCCGCAACCTTTCGAGGCGCACACATAGACTCACGAGTCCAGCAACTCCCTGGACAAAAAGTGCCCGCTGAGTACGGAGGCGAAGAAGCGCTCCTTCGCCTCCCTCTTATCAGAGGTGCATCTGCGCGGGAACGAGGGTCTCCTCAGTGAGGTAGAGGCTCCATCCTTGTCCGGGTAAGTGGTTCGCAGGCCACGCTTGCTACACGGCTCTTGAGACGGTCCATTCGCTCTTGCCTGATGGATGCTTTTCCGCCGACCCAGGCGTTGAGAGATTGTGGGTCTATGACCTGCGTACCAATCAAAACTTCACTTTTCGCACCAATCCACTGACTCGCGCTCACCTCGACGATTTTGGGGCCTGTTACCATCCCGAGACCCGTTACCAGCGGCAGGAAAGCGAACGCTTCCGCTCCTTGGGCTATGATGAACTGCTCAAGAGAGATAAGGTGGGTCTTGATCTAGGCGGGACAGGGTCCCTGGTCGTCCTGCTCCACGGGTTCCCCGAACTGTGGCACTCGTGGAGACATCAACTTCCCGCGCTTGCTGACGCTGACCATCACGCGGTCGCTCTCGATTTGCGAGGCTACGGCGAAACCGATGCCCCGAAGGCTATCGAAGATCGCTAAGCTCGGGACATGAACCGTGCTCGGTCAGTTGCTCTGCGATGGAAGAGTATCAGATGGTATAATTTAATACATCGTGTGACGATGTTCCTAGGTTCAGAGCAATAAAAAGAGGCAACATGCATGGCAAAGCAGACATTGTCGTTAGCACTCAAGCGTGCGTACGACGAACCAGAGGTGAGCGATGGCATACGCATACTGGTGGATCGCCTCTGGCCACGCGGTCTCTCCAAGGAGAGCGCACACATTGACCTCTGGCACAACTCCACCGCTCCCGCTACATCCTCCGGCCCCTTGATGTAATAGCTCACCCACCCCGTTTTCGGTAGAATATGATGCAGCTCGCTCTTCTGTCCCCCAACGGAACCGACAAGCGCTTCTGGCAGGAAGCTTACTCGTTATACTCTGGCAATTCCATCACGTAGCGTGTGGGACGGTTGGGATCCATCAGCACCTGGACGAACCTTCCTGGGCTGTATTCTTTCGGGCTAGACGCTAGGCGGTTACTCTTAAACAGGTAGGTGTTTCCCGTCTGGGGATCGGTCCACTCCGCTTCGATATAGTAACATCCGCTTCGATATAGTAACAGTAATTGAGGAGAGGAAACTCTGCTGGTCCTCGCTCCTCACATTCTAGCTGGACGCTTGTTACAATGGCGAGAACCCGTTTCCCCTGGTGTTGCAGTTTGCGGATTTTTTCCCACCTAAGCAGCCTGACCAGATAAACACCAGCGACAATCACAAGGAAGCACGTACCGAGAATCAAGAGAGTTGCCATCGTCTGTTGTTCCTTTACCATTCTGGAGCAGAGCAGTAATTGTTCATCAGAAGTTTCTCTGTGGCATGCCTCTTAGACAAGCGGCATGGTGAGCATGATGGCCGCAAGGGCCATCACTACTATACCTCGGCTTCGTAGGCTGACGCATACGTGTATAGTAGTGATGGCCCTTGCGGCCATCATGGAGAGGAAGGGAGGGGTGGCCATGTTCGCTCGCATATATGGACTTCGTGTATAAGATATCTGATCTATTTATACTCGTGCTTCAGCTTCATATACGCCAAGCGTAGCCCTTCTAATGGCAAATATTGATTGACATACTGGATCTCAGGAATAAGCGGGGCCATTAACTGTGCCAAACCCCCGTGGGCAATGATTTTTACCTCGCTGTCCTCGGTCACATTGGGTATCTCCCGGCGTAAGCGACTGATCAGACCCTGTACCAGACCAACGTGGCCGTAGATAATACCGGATTGCATATTATCAATCGTGTTTTTGCCCAGGGCTGAGCGTGGCGGTGTCAAATCTACACGGTAGAGGCGTGAGGCGGCACTGCTCAAAGCCTCGGCAGAGATCACCAAGCCGGGCGCAATAGCTCCGCCAAGGAAATCTCCTTCGGCTGAGATGACGTCAAAAGTGGTGGCTGTGCTGAAGGAGATGACGATGGCGGGGCCACCGTAGAGATGATAGGCGGCGAGTGTGGTTACAATACGGTCTGCTCCCAGTTCCCAGGGATTATCGATACGCAAACCTACACCTAAATCGAGGGCGTAGCTAACTATGAGGGCCTCTTTGTCGCAATAGCGGGTAGCGAGTTCTTGAAAGACAGGGGTAAGCGGCGGCACCACGCTCGAAATAATGATATCATCGATATCGGTGAGACTATAGCCCGCGTGGCGTGCCAGGTCGGCGAGCACCATGGCATATTCGTCGGTGGTACGCTGGCGTGCGGTCGATACCACCCAGCGGTGTTGCATGGTTTCACCATTATAGAGACCTATTTTGATATTGGTGTTACTGATATCGATAGCAAGTAGCATTTGTCTCTCCCCTATGGTTCTTTCAGGCAATATCCTGCGCTCTCGTGGCATATTCTTTCAAAAAGGCGGCAATCGTAAAGGGATCACCATACGCTTCATCAGTAACAACCATAATCTCGTTATCGGTGCGCGAGTCGATAAAGGCCAGCGTCGTCGGAGCACGCATGCGCTGACGCCTCCGGCGTATACCTGAAGGCGTGACAGCACGCCCGAAGAAGACCCCTGTAAGGTTCTCGCTTGCGTTGGGGATGGTTTTCTCTCTTTGCCCCTTCTCTGGAGGCCGGGCACCGCGTGCGGTGACATGGCGTACGTGCATCAAGGGCACATGGATAATTTTCTTCCCCTCTTGCTTGACAAAGTCATTGGGTGTGATCACGAGCAGGTGAGTATCGCTCTGTTGCAGGCGGCGTATATCTATCCATAAGGCCCACATGCTGCCCAGACCAACAAAAAGCAGGAGGCCGAGCAGAAGCGTGCTAAAGATGGCAGGACCCACCCCATGTTGGTAATTGTAGGGAATGACAATTGATCCCAGTAGCACGAACAGACCTAATCCGAGTATAATGCCAAATATCCAACCAGCCATAGCCAACAGCAACTTCTGGCGCAACAACGGGAACACCACCCAATCCTGCGGTGTTTCTGTTCCCAACTTTGCTTTCTCTAATATTTCCCTTGAAGCTATTTCTATAGAAGAGTTCATCGCAGGCAGCTCCTTTATAAAGACAATATGGCACTGGTGTACTGATAGCAATCTGATTATTCCCAATTATACCAAACAGAGGGAATATTGTGCGAAGCAGATATTGCTCAAAAACCTGTTTGTGATACAATGGGCAAGGCAACATCAACTTATATGCTATTTTGGTAGATAGGGATCGCTATGGATGATCGTATACGCACAACAGCAGTAGCCGCCGCACGCCAGCTTCTGCTGAACTATCGGACTGCACACCCACAGTGGAGCAATGATTGTACTCCTATAGATGATATCGTGGCTTGGCTTGGCCTCTATGTTGAGACATTTCATCCACACGATTATCCACAGGGTACCTATGGGTTCTTGGAGCCAAATGAAGATCTGATCTGGCTTTGCCGCGATCTTCCAGAAACCCTACGCCGTTTTACGCTTGCTCACGAACTGGGCCATGCTATGCTGCATGCCACGCATACTTCTGTCCAACTACGCTACAATATGACACTGAACAGCTATACATCAGTCAATACACCTGCTCTCTCTGCTAACGATCCATGTCAACGACCGGATGTACAGGAAGAAGTAATCGGACAAGATCAACAAGAACTGCTCCAGGAAATCCTGGGCATCGGTCAGATATATGATCCCCGTAGCGAACGCGAACTGACCGCCAATATTTTTGCTGCTGAACTGCTCATGCCCATCGAACGCGTATACTCTCTCTACCTCGCCGAACATCTCCCACCAGCACAACTTGCCGGCATCTTTGATGTTTCTTCCGCCGCCATGCTCAACCGCCTCGCCGGTTTGCTGACTGAACTGCAAGCGGAACATCCTTTGCTGTTATCCTCGCGTAGGGGAGGGGGCGGCGCGGATGAGGGGGAACATCCCTTTGGCTTGTCCTCGCGTAGGGGCGGGAGTGGCGCAGATGAGGGGGGAGGGCCCTTGTGGCCGCCCGTGGAAGGAGACGCGGCAGCAATGCTCAAACAGGATGTAGGCCAAGGCGGGCGGCCACAAGGGCCCCAGCCCCACTCCACAACCACTCCCGCCCCTACGCGAGAACAACCACAAGGGTCGAATGAAGCTCCCTCCTCGACCGAAAAACACTATGATACATTTCAACAGGCGGCTATTGAAGCTGCGACACCAGCTTTGATCGTAGCCGGGCCGGGGAGTGGGAAAACGAGTACGCTCATTGGTCGGGTTGAATATCTTGTCTCGGCCCAGCGTGTACAGCCGCAACGTATTTTGGCTCTAACTTTTTCGCGTAAGGCGGCTCAAGAGATGCAGGAACGTTTGGAAACGGCTCTGTATAGCCATGAAGATGCACAGGGCGGGTCGCATGTCGCTATGCCGATGGTGAGTACTTTCCATGCCTTTTGCGCTGAACTCTTGCGTACACATGGGGATAGAGTGGGACTGCGCCCCGATTTTGCTTTGATTGATGAGACCGAAGGCTATTTCTTGTTGCGCCAAATGGCTCAGGAGATGCGCCTGTCTCACTATCGCAATCTGGCTGCACCGGCACACTATTTTTCCGACTTCCTCAAAGCCATCTCGCGTGCCAAAGATGAACTGGTAACAGCGGACCGGTATCAGCAATTGGCTCAAGCTATGCTGTCACAGGCCCAGGATGAAGAGACAGGGCTACATGCGCAAAAAGCCCTGGAAGTTGCCCATATTTATATGCTCTATGAGCAGGGCTTACACAGGCGTGGGGATACTGATTTTGGTGGCCTGATTATGCTGGTGGTGCAACTCTTACAGGAGTTTCCAGATGTATGTCGTGAGCAGCAAGAACGTTTTCAGCATATCCTGGTAGATGAGTTTCAGGATATCAATCGCGCCAGTGGCGTGTTGCTGCGCCTGTTGGCGGGAGAGCAACGAAATGTATGGGTGGTAGGAGACGCCAACCAGGCGATTTATGGCTTTCGGGGAGCTTCCCCGGCCAATATCACCAATTTTCAAGAAGACTATCCCGGTGCCAGAGTGCTACCACTCAGCCGCAACTATCGTTCGCGTCCCGATATCGTCCAGCTGGCCGAGGCATTTCGCTGGCAGCAGTTGGAATTGGGAACAGATACACAACCTGTGGCTAACGAGTCAGCCCGACCAACCCATCCCGATGCCTATGTAACTCTGGCCGCAGCCAGCGATGGAACCAATGAAATCGCTGGCCTGATCGCTGATATCCGTTATAAGCTTGCGCAGGGTTATAATTGTGCTGATATCGCTGTGCTATGCCGCACACGGGCACGCGCTGCTAAAATTACTCGTGCTCTTGCTGCTAACGGCTTCTCTGTCATCGAAGCACACGGCCTGCTAGGCCAGCAGCACATCAAAGACCTTATATCCATCGTGCTGCTCCTGGCTGATAAAAGTGGTATGGGTATCTTACGCGCTGCTCATCAGCCGGAACATGCCCTCTCGCAAAATGATCTCGAAGCCCTTTTGCTGGGCGCACGTGAGCAGAAACATTCGCTCGCCTTGCTTATCTTCGATGACGCAGCTCCATTAGCTATGAGTACTGAGGGGCGTCACGCGCTCAGTACTCTCTCGCGTATTATGCATAACCTCTTACGTGTTCCCAGTGTCTGGTCGTTACTTGCTCAGTATCTGTTTGTTGAGACGGAGATTCTGCGTACTCTTTTACAAGGCTCTCAGGATAAGCACAAACAGGCTCTGCTAACCGATTATAGCGATTTCCTGCAACTGGCGCGACGCTACGATCAGCAACAGCAGGCACTACACGCCTTGCAAGTTCAGGAGGCGGAGGCACGCGGCGAAAAACCTGCTCCCCTACCAACTATTCGGGAGCAGGCTAAAGGTTTTCTTGATTACCTGCAGGTCATGCTCTCATTAGGCCAGGATGGAGGTAATCGTCAACAGGGGGTACAGGACGACAACGCAGAACAGGCCAACGTCATACACGTTATGACCGTTCATGCCAGTAAGGGGCTGGAGTTTCCCATCGTCTATCTCCCCGGCCTGATCTCGCGCAACTTCCCTTTACAGGCACGTAGCAATCCCGTTCCGCCTCCAAGCGGTATGCTGCCTTCCGGCAGTGATGATAAAGCGGTGCATGAAAGCGGTGAAGCCTGCCTCTTCTACGTTGGTGTCACCCGCGCTCGTGATCACCTCGTGCTCAGCTACAGTGAGCGCCACGGCAAACAAAAGGCTAGACCTTCGATCTACCTTGATGCCCTGCTCGCTAGTCTGCCTGCCGAACGCCTGACCCGCCTGCGCTGGGAAGGTTACGAGGATAATGTGCCTACTTCATCACCAGACGGAGAAGATGATGAGACAGAAATAATATTTTCGGCACAACCAAGCCAACATTTCCTGGAGGCCGTGAAGCCCGAAAAGCTCAAAGTAACGGATATTGAAAACTACCAGAGATGTCCCCGCCGCTACCTCTATGGTACACTCTATGGCTTCTACGGGGAGGATAGCACCTATCAACTCTTCTGGCAAGCCACCCAGAAAACGCTCGAAGCCCTGCAAAAGCAGCTTATAGCCAACGATAGTACCTCACAGGAAGAAGCGCAACAACTGTATACTCAACACTGGCAAGAACTGGGCGGACCTGCCCTACCTTTTGCCCACATTTATGAGCAACATGGACACGAAGTCACCGAACTCATACGCCGCAAACTTCTGGAAAGCGGGGACTTCTCCTGGGAGCTACGTTCCAATTTCACCGTAGAAGTGGCAGGCCGCACCATCACTGTGCCTGTAGATCGGGTTGAGGTGTCTACGCAACGCGCAAAGCCCGTGAAGTTTGTCCGTGCCCGCTTTGGTAAACGCTACGACAAACCCCCTATCGGCCCTCGTGAACTTCTCTACGCGCATGTCTATCGTCAACAGCACGGCTCCCAGAGCCTGGAACTGCACTTCCACAACATGAGTACGGGCGAGACATTTCCGATTAAACTGACAGCTCGCAAGGAACAAAGCCTGATCGAGGATTTAGAGCAAGCCATTCAGGGTTTGGAGCGTGACGAGTATCCCGCTATGCCAGATGCGTTTTTGTGTCCAGTGTGTCCCTTCTTTTTGATATGTCCAGCATAGAAGGGGTGCGTTTCATTTTTTTGCCTTGAGCGCAAGGAGGCGAGCATGGCTGGGGCAAGCCCCATAGGCGTTAACTTCAGCCTGTCATCCTGAGCGAAGCGAACGATCTCTGGCTGGGCCGAGCGCCGATCCTTCGCTTCGCTCAGGATGACAGCAGTGCTGAAGTTAACGCCTATGGGGGCAAGCCCAGCCACTACTAGACGACGCAAAGGGCGCACGTCGTCTAGTAGTGGCTGGGCTCGCGCAGCTACCCCAGCCATGCCAAAAAATGAAACGCACCCGCATAGAAGATGGCTTACACAGAGTTTTCGTGGAAAGTCGCTCTAAAAAGAGATACCTCATATCTGATCGGGATCTATCCCAAGGGAGCGCAATCTCTCCGCTAGTGCTTCAGCTCGTCTCTCTGCCGCCTCGGCTCGTCTGGCTTCGGCCTGCCGAGCGGCGGCCTCAGCCTCGGCACGCTGTGTCTCAGCGTGAGCTCGTCTCGCCTCGGCTTCAGCTCGTCTGGCTTCGACCTCAGCTCGTCTATCTGCAATCTGTCTGGCGGCGGCTTCAGCTTCAGCTTTGGTCAGACGACGTTGCCCGTATGGATCAGTAAGACGCAGATAGGGTCCATCTGGCACCAAAAAGCTTTCCAGATGCATGCTCCAGAGTGTCCCATCTGGACGCAAGGACATCTCCTGCATCTGATGAGTGAGTGGGTCAAGCCGCCAACCCCGCAGCCTGCTTGCAGGCTTTCTGCGAAGAGGAGGGTCATTGGGATCATAGGCAAAGTACTCTTGGACGCCCATCTGAGCATAGCTGCTCGGCTTCTCCTGCAAATCCTTTTGCCACGTTTCTTTGGAGGCAATCTCAAAGACCACCTGAGGAGCCGGGCCACTCTTGCCCACGCGCCAGCTTCTCGTCCGCCGGAAGGTGACTCCTTTGATCACCGCAATATCGGGAGCCAGGGGTTCCTCTTTGTAATAGTCGGTCTGGTAGAAATTCAGATTTTCATACACCGCACAAACCTGTCCCTCAAAGAACAAGGTCAGCACCTCCATCACGTAGCGCACCAGCGTCGAATGGTCGGACGTGACCCCCATCAAGTCCTCCTTAGTGGGGTAGAGATCGTAGTAGTATGCTACCTCATGTTCCAGTTCTTTCGCCATGCTATGTTCCTTTTCTGTCTCCTGGCCGCTTACTCAGGTCTCCTACGCCACATTTTTCTCTAACCCATCATAGCATACTCTCAGTCTGGCTACAAGCTACGCCCACATGACCACATGACTATATGACCACATGACGACCGCCTACCCGCATGACGACCGCCCACCCGCATGATGCCCGCAAGGGTCGTCACTACTATACCCGATTGTCCTCGCTCTCGCTCGCAACGTCCTCCTGTGATCAGGACGAGCGAAGCGACGTCCCCCCGTATATAGTAGTGATGCCCCTTGCGGGCATCATGCTCACTACGCCATGTACTCTGCCGTACCCAAACATCCCAACATCCCTCATATACTTGTCTCCCAACACCTACTATGCTATACTCCTTCCAGCCACAATCGTATTCTTTATTGGGAGGATGCATCATGAGTTGTATATCTGTGAATATGAACTTCCCTTGCCTGCTTCGGCAACTCCATCACCTCATCCTTCTCGGGCGACAACGCCTTTGCTTTACTCTTCTCTCACCTCAACCCTGAACTCCAGAGGAACAACCAATGATAAATGAACCTCCGACAACCACCAATACCCCATCCCTTGACCTTGGTACTAACGACAAACGCTACCCACGTCCTCAATGGCTTCGCGTTCTCCGTGAGATATTCCTTCGCTGGTGGCTCATTCCTCTCACATGCCTGATCATCTACATCTTCATTGTAGCCTTCAATCTATACACACACTCCGATATTTACCATGCATTACTACTTCCCTTTTTCATAACATATTGGTGGATAGTTATCCCGACACTTGCCATAGCTATAACACTGCTCTTTCTCGCATATGGATGGGCAAATGGTGATGAAAGTCGTGAGTATCGTGTGCAGCAGGAGCAACGACAAAGAGAGCTTGAGCAAGAACCTCCGCCATCAGGTTTCAAACTACAGCACACCCTGCGGGGACATACAGAGGAAATTAGACAAATTGCCTGGTCACCGGATGGGCGATTGCTCGCCTCTGGCTCAAATGACCAAACGGTGCGCCTGTGGGATGTGGCCACCGGGCAAGCTCTTCACACTCTGACTGGACATACTGATCCGGTCGGTAGCGTGGCCTGGTCCTCAGATGGGCGGCTACTCGCCTCTAGTTCAGGTGACCAAACGGTGCGCCTGTGGGATGTAACGACAGGACGGCAAATACGTGCTCTTGAAGGCCACACAGATGACATCTCTGGTATATCCTTCTCTGCTGATAGTCGTATTCTGGCCTCGAAATCCGGTGATGGAACGGTGCGGCTTTGGAAGGTAGATACCTGGGAAGAGGTAATATCCCTCTACGAATCTTCTTCAAATGTAATATCTCTGGGCGTAGCTTTCCATCCCAAGTTACCTATCTTAGCAACCCTTGGTGAGGGGGACACCATTATCCGCATCTGGCATTTAGACTTTGATGTCATCCTTGCTAAAGCTCCTGACGCTTCCCAGGCCCAGTATACCAATGCCAGAGTTGTCCTTGTCGGTGATAGTGGCGTCGGCAAATCGGGCCTGGTGCTTTCTCAGCAACCATTTGCACTCACGGATTCCACCCATGCCCGCCGTGTCTGGCCATTTGAGAGCAGACCGGTTGACTTGGCTGAGGGCCGTAAGGAGACACGCGAAACGCTGTTGTGGGATTTGGCCGGTCAGCCAGGATATAGACTTATTCATCAGCTTCACCTCAGCGAGGTCTCCGTTGCCCTTGTTGTCTTTGATGGGCGCAGCGAGACCGATCCCTTTGCGGGCGTGCAACACTGGGAACGCGCCTTGCGTATAGCACAGCAGGTACAAGGGAGCAGCGCGTTGCCTTTTGAAGAAGTTTCTGGTAGGAGCACGCATGGATCGCGGCGGCATAGGCGTCAGTCGCTCCCGCATTGAGGCTCTGGTACGCGAAATGGGCTTTGATGGTTATTATGAGACCAGCGCGAAAGAGGGTTTTGGCATCGAACAGTTGCAGGTAGTCATTGCGCAAGCTATAGATTGGGCCGTATTGCCCAAGGTCAGTTCGACAACACTTTTTCAGAGCATCAAGGATTTCCTGGCGGCTCAGAAAAAAGCTGGCCGTTTGCTCTCTACGGTAGACGATCTCTACCATACCTTCTTAAAGGAGGAAGTGGCTCCCCAAGAAACCGAAACTCTTCGCGCCCAATTCGAGACCTGTATCGGTCGTGTGGAGTCATCAGGCTTGATTCGGCGGCTGAGCTTCGGAAATTTTGTCTTGTTACAGTCCGAACTCCTCGATGCCTACCCCTCAGCACTAGTCAATGCGGTGAAGGATGAACCGGATGGCCTGGGCAGCATTGCTGAAGCGAAGGTGCTGGCAGGTACATTCACCATGCCTACCGACGAGCGCATCGACAATAAAGAGCAAGAAAAGCTGCTCCTCATCGCTATGATCGAAGACCTCTTACGCAACGAAATCGCCTTACGGGCGAACTCTGAGGATGGTATCCAATTAGTCTTTCCCTCGCAATCCACTCGCGAGAACGCCGAATTACCCGATCCCGAAGAGAAAACTGCATCTTCAGCTTCGAGGGGCCGGTACTCAACATCTATGCTACCCTCTGTGTGCGTCTCTCCCATAGTGGCCTCTTTCGAAAAAGGGAACTCTGGAGGAACGCCATCACCTACGAGGCCAGTGTTGGGGGCACCTGTGGTATGTTCCTGCACAATCGCGGCGAAGGAAGTGGCGAACTCACCCTCTTCATCGACAAAGCCGCCAGCCCACAGACCCGTATCCAATTCGAGGATTACGTCCACATCCATCTGCAACGTCGCGCCCTCCCCGCCACTATCAAACGCCAGCGTGTCTTCGCCTGTCCCAAATGTCCCTTCACCGTCCCCGACCAACTCCTCCGCTTGCGTAGAGAGCGCAGCCTGGACTGGGTGGACTGCCCCAACTGCGGAACTCACATCTCTCTCCTTGACCGTGAAGAACAACTCACAGCAGCCCCTTCGCCAGCAGTGCAAGCTATGGACCGCTCTGCTGATCTCCAACGTGATCGTGAAGCCGCCAAGTCCGTCGTGGCAGGCAAAATAGAAACGCAGGATTTTGATGTGTTTCTCTGCTACAACTCCCCTGACAAGGATACTGTGAAGAAGATTGCGCAACAACTTAAATTGCCCTGGCTGGATGAGGGGGAACTGAGGCCGGGCATGCCACGCCTGCCAGGGATAGAAGAGCAAATAGGAAAGTGCAAATCAGCCGCTGTCTTCGTCGGTAAAAACGACCGCGGCCCTTGGCAGGATATGGAGATAGATGCCGTGCTGCGCAACTTTGTGAATAGGGAGCAAAAATGCCCGGTTATTCCAGTCATCCTTCCTGGCTGTGTAGACACTCCCAAGCTGCCCTTATTCCTTGAGGGTATGACGTGGACAGATTTCCGTCAAAGGGAATCTGAGCCCATGACCAGCTTGATCTGGGGCATTACGGGGAAGCATCCATGGAGGTAGGGCGACTTTGGTGCTGACCCTCGTAGCTTTGGCCCCTGGTGGTCCGGCGATTGGTTTGTGGTTGAAAGAGTCAATGAGGCCATCACTGCCGGGAAAGCACGCTACGCTCATAAACGAGGCGCAAGTCGCCACTCACGTAGACAGCAAAAGCACCAGCGACACCACCGCTAATCTATCGCCTCTCATTAAAAGCTCTTCTATTCTCTAGAACAAGCTCGCTGGGGGTCGCCCCATAGGGGTTCACTTAAGCACTGCTGTCATCCCTTCGCTTCTCGAGAGGCGCAGGCTCTGAGCGCGAGCTTTGGATCGGCGTTGGGCTCAGCGAGAGATCCTTCGCTGCGCTCAGGATGACAGATGGCGGGGGGGCGACCTCCCATGGGCGTTGACTTCAGCACTTGAACACAGGTCCTTCTTGGCTTAAGTGAACACCTAAGGGGGTCGCCCTGCCAGCTTGCAAAAGTCGCATCCCCACCCGATTACGATCTTGGCAGGTTTTTGATCTGCTGCGCTAGCTCTTTGATGGTGAAAGGTTTGCGTAGCATGACGTATGCGGGAAAGGTGCGGCTCAGGTGTTCTATTTCACTGAGGCCGGCCCCTGAAATGATGATGATCGGCAGTTTGTCTGGCGGAATGGCTTCATGGATGTATGCAATGACGTCTTTGCCGGAGGGTGAGTCCGGTAGATACAGGTCACAGATAAGAAGATCGTGGGCGAGTGGGTAGATAACCTGCGTATCCTTAAAAAGGGTCTTTAACAAGGATGAGCCATCCTTAAAGGCGCTGACTGTATGCCCTTCCATCTGTAAAGCAAAGGTTAGCCAGTCAATGATGGCTGGGTTATCTTCTAGTAGTGCTATATGCATATGCTTCTTCTCATTCCTCCACTATACGATTTAAGAGAAGTGAGAGCGTCCGTGCTGCACTCAAGAATTTTCTCTTCCTGAAAGCTGTGCCTCATAGAGAAAAGTGTGTGATAGAATGTGAGGACATGATAATAGAATATCACGTTTTCACGCTTAATACGACACACCACCTGAGGAGGAGGCCGTTTATGTATAGATCACGCACCGCGCTCTGCTTACCTCTTACACCATTCCTACTTAGTTTGCTTGCATTGCTACTATTAACGACGGCCTGTGGCGGTAGTTCGAGTAATGTACCGGATGCCCAGCAGCTGATCTCGCAGGCGCAGACGGCTATCCAGCAAGTAAAATCCTACCATTTTAATCTTACAGTAGATAATCCAGGGACAGTTGGAGCTCTGATTATTAAGACGGCTGACGGCGATGTTTTGGTACCCGATAAATTGCAGGCGAAGGCGAATGTGCTGGTAGTTGGTAATGTCGTGCAGGTACAGATTATTACCATAGGTGATAAGCAGTATATGACCAATCCGATTACTAACCAGTGGATGAATACCTCTGGTCTGCTTGACCCCCGTACGCTCTCCGACTCTAAAACTGGTGTTGCGGCCATTCTTAGTCATATTGAAAATCCCAGCACACCCGCCGATGCTAACGTCGACGGGACGTCTTGCTGGAGCATTGATGGCAAGCTTGATGCTCAATATCTGGCAGGCATCACCGGAGGTGGCGCACCAGCAGGGACCAAGGTTAATGTGAACACCTGCATTGGCAAAAGCGATCACCTCCCTTATCTGATCAAGATGTCGGGCGTCGCGGCTCAAGGGGATAGTGATAAGACGGTGCGTACCTTTAAATTGTCGAAGTTTAACGAGAGTTTGACGATTACAGCTCCTATTCCGTAAATCATGCTATGCTGATGACGAAAGGTAAAGCGAAACCAGAACAACCACGTGGCATAACACGGATGGGGACGAATGGACCTGTGGAGTGACAAAACCGTATATAGTAGTGGCGACCCTTGCGGTCGCCATGATTTACACATAACACGGATGGGGACGAATGGACCTGTGGAGTGACAAAACCGTATATAGTAGTGGCGACCCTTGCGGTCAATACATTTCAACTAAGAGACCCTCCCGCTTTGTCATCCTGAGCGCAGCGAAGGATCTCTGGCTGGCGAGAGATCCTTCGCTGCGCTCAGGATGACACGGCTGCATCGGCTTCGTTTGACTCGCAACGCGTCTTATTTGAAATGTATTGACCCTTGCGGTCGCCATGATTTACACGTAAAAATGTCGTATACTCCATTGGAAACGAAACAGCGAGTACCTACTGGAAAGCGAACCGAGGAAAACTATGAATAGCGATAAAGGTAGACCACGAAGACGGCCCGATGATTGGGATGATGGTGAGGAAGAAGAGTATATGCCACCTGCACCCGTGCGTCGTCGGCGTCCCCCGGTATCTCCTGTACCGCCATCTACTTATGCCCCGCGTCCACGACCGCGTCAATATGCCCAGGAACGTCCTCGTGTGGCGCGTCAACAGCCGCCTAAGCGAAGGAGTGTATGGCCATGGCTGCTCATGGGTTGTGCCGGAGGAATCGTGTTGTTAGTTTTGGCGGCAGCAGCAGTTGTCTTTTTTGCCCTGCGTAGTGCAACAGGAACTACCGGTATTAACAATTTGCCTCTGCCTGGCGTGACCACGAGCGTTTACACTCAGAAAAGCTTGCCCCAACAAATTCCCCTTTCTACGCTACAGCAGGTACAAGTTCATGATCAAATTGGCGATGTTACTATTACTGTTGATCCCAGTACAACAACGCCCACAGTCGCTTACGTCAAGAAGGTGAAAGCCACCAGCAGCGATGCTGCTAACAAAGAGTTTAACAATATCATAGTGCAGGTACAGCCATCCGGCACCTCTGATGGCACCTTATCCGTTAATGCCACCGTGCCCAACAATGGCACGCTGTTCAGCAGCCATAATGATTCAGTTGATGTGATGGTTACACTTCCACCTCAAAGCACATCGGCACCGGCAACACCAACGACAGGCAACATTGCTACAGTCACCCCATCTACGGCCTCGACTCCCTTGAAATTGGACGTCAATGTCTCCATCGGAAACATCAGCGTCACCGGCTTGAGCGGTATCTTACAAATTCAGGATAGTATCGGCAATATCAGCGTGCAGCAGGCTATCCTGTCCGATGGCTCATCTTTGCGCACCAGTTCAGGCAATGTGACCTTTAAGGGCAGCCTAGACACTACCACTCTTGCCAGCAATTCTCAGTCGATCTACACTATTCAAAGTGAAACAGGTAATCTCGATGTAACCCTACCTGCCGATACCAATGTCATTCTGGATGCCTACACCAACAGCGGCACCATTGCCAGCGATTTTGATGTGAGCAAGATTAAGAGCTCTGATTATTCTATCCGCCCAGCCCCGACAAAGATGCCCTCCCGCAAGCCAGCGTCGAAGAGCTTCGGCGAGGGCGACGCCGATTCACACGGCGTGCGGTGTTGATTGGGCTGGCAGGCATGGCAGGAACAGGTCTCGTCGTCAAGGCACTGCTTGGAAATGCCCCAATCTCTTTCCGAAAGGGTCTTCCCTACCGAGGACATACTGATGTTGTGTACAGTATAGCTTGGTCGCCTGATGGCACCCGCTTGGCTTCGGCCAGCAATGACAAGACCGTACAGGTATGGGAAGCCAGCAGTGGCAGCCACCTGCTCACCTACACCGGACATAACGATGCTGTACAGAGTGTCGCTTGGTCACCCGATGGGATACTCCTTGCCTCGGCGAGTCTTGACAAGACCGTACAGGTGTGGGTGGCTAATAGTGGCAGCCACCTGCTCACCTACCGAGGACATACTGATGCTGTGTGGGACATATCCTGGTCACCCGATGGGATGCGCTTGGCCTCGGCGGGCAATGACAAGACGGCGCAGGTGTGGAATGCCAGCAGTGGCAGTCACTTGCTCACCTACCGAGGACATACTGATGCTGTGTGGGACATATCCTGGGCGTCTGATGGGATGCGCTTGGCCTCGGCGGGCAATGACAAGACGGCGCAGGTGTGGAATGCCAGCAGTGGCAGTCACCTGCTCACTTACCGAGGACATACTGATAGTGTGTTAAGTATAGGCTGGTCACCTCATGGGACACGCCTGGCTTCGGCAAGCTGGGATGCGACGGTGCAGGTGTGGAATGCCGCCAGTGGCAAACACGAGCTCACCTATCGAGGACATACTGGCCCTGTATGGAGTATAGACTGGGCGTCTGATGGGACGCGCTTGGCTTCAGCAGGCAATGACAGGACCGTGCAGGTCTGGGATGCCGGCAGTGGCAACCACCTGCTCATCTACCGAGGACATACTGATATTGTGCGGAGTATAGACTGGTCGCCTGATGGGATGCGCTTGGCTTCAGGAGGCAATGACAAGACCGTGCAGGTCTGGGATGCTACGACAATCTTCACCTACCGAGGACATTCTGATGCTGTGCGGAGTGTCGCTTGGTCACCCGATGGCACACATTTGGCCTCGGCGAGTGCTGACGCGACAGTGCAGGTGTGGAATGCCAGCAGTGGCAACCGCCTGCTCACCTATACGGGACATACTAATATTGTGCAGAGTGTCGCCTGGTCACCTAATGGCACGCATCTGGCCTCGGCGAGCAATGACAAGACCGTGCAGGTCTGGGAGGCCAGCAGTGGGAGCCGCCTGCTCACTTATACAGGACATTCTGGTCCTGTGCAGAGTATAGCTTGGTCACCTGATGGCAAGCGCATAGCCTCGGCAAGCTGGGACGCGACAGTGCAGGTCTGGAATGCCAGCCGTGGCAGCCACCTGCTCACCTACACCGGGCATTCTGGTCCTGTGTTGAGTATAGCTTGGTCACCCAATGGGACGCACCTGGCCTCGGCGAGTGCTGACGCGACGGTGCAGGTGTGGGATACCACCAGTGGGAGCCACCTGCTCACCTACACCGGACATACCGATAGTGTGCAGAGTATAGTTTGGTCACCCGATGGCACCCGCCTAGCTTCAGGGAGTAATGATAAAACGGTGCAGGTGTACAATGCCAGCCGTGGCAGCCATCTGTTCACTTACACCGGACATACCGATAGTGTGCAGAGTATAGCTTGGTCACCCGATGGCTCACGCTTGGCTTCAGCGAGCAATGACAAAACGGTGCAGGTCTGGGAGGCCAGCAGTGGCAACCCCCTGTTCACTTACACCGGACATACTAAAAGTGTGCAGAATATAGCCTGGTCACCCGATGGCACCCGCCTAGCCTCAGCAAGTGCTGACAGGACGGTACGGGTGTGGTGGATGCTGTAAGACAATGAAAAGTTGCTCCAAGGTCTTTCTCTGTATCCTTCCCAATTTCAAACTGGACTGCCTACCAGGCTACAATCCATCTCGACAAAACACCTATTGCGGTAATACAGTTAACCCTGTATAATCGTACCAGAGGCGATATCTGCATGAAACGAGAAAAGAAGGAACATTCTTCTTGAGCAATTACAGTCAGCTCAAAGTTATTGAGCCGACGTTGAATCTACTGCCCTCATTGAGGAACATCTACCTGAAAGGATTATGTGACCATGTCAACTGATCCCCCATCTAAAAAAGGCGATTACTTCATCGATGTCGAGAGTGGTGCAGAAATGACCCGTCTCATCAGCCATGAGCGTTTTATGACCGAAGCTATGGGAGGGCTGTTCTCAGAGCGATCTGATATAGATTCTATGCATGCTATTCTCGATCTCGGTTGCGGCCCTGGCCAATGGGTCCGTGACGTCGCCTATGAATATCCTAAGATTGCTGTGACTGGTATCGATATCAGTGACATTATGATCGATTACGCACGTGCTCATGCACGTGTCCAGGGATTGGACAATGCCCATTTCCAGGTCATGGACATCACCAAACCTCTTGAGTTTGCTGACAACTCCTTCGATTTGGTCAATGGGCGCTTGATAGCCTTTCTTTCCCCGCAACAATGGACAGGTCTCCTCAGAGAGTGCATGAGGATTGTGCAACCAGGAGGAGTGATCCGTCTGACTGAAAACGATTTTGTCACGACCAGCCTCGCTACCGATACCGTCTTTAGCCTCTTCTACCGTGCCTTGACACGAGCAGGTCAGAGTTTTTCTCCTACTGGCCGTGTACTAGGCATCACATCCAAACTGAGCCATTTACTGAAAAAGGCTGGCTGTACCAACATCCAATATAAAGCGCACGCGCTCGACTTTTCAGCCGGAACTGCGGTCCATGAGACCTACTGTAAAGTCACCACCGTCTTTATCACATTAATGCAACCCTTCCTCATTGGCACGGGCGTAACCACGCAGGAGGAACTGCAAAACCTTTTGTACCAGATGGAGCTAGAGATGTACAGCGACGACTTCAATGGTGTCATATTCCTCCTGACCGCATGGGGCGAGAAACCGCAGGACGCCTAATACAGAGAAAAGAAGATAAACACGGGTACAGCATCCTCAGCTGTACCCGACTAGAATAACACTTCTCACTCATCCCAATAAGCAGAGCCAAATGTTCACCCATATCGATGCGCAACGGCGCATGGCTCTCACAGGCCGATAGCACGAACAACAAAGGCCTATGCATCTCTAAAAAAGAACGTTATACTACCTCTATGATTATAAGAGTAAGCCAGCTCACGTTACATTTACCCGACTCTCATTCGTTAAAAGAGAAACGGCAGATTATCAAATCGGTCATAGCACGGGTACGTAACCATTTTGACGTTGCCATCGCTGAGGTTGCCGAGCAAGATCGCTGGCAACTCGCAGTGCTGGGCATCACATGCGTGAGTAACAGTAGTTCCCATGCTGATGAAATATTGATGCGTGTCCAACGTTATATTGAAGAGACGCGACCAGATATTCTGATCACCGCTGTAGAAACCGAAGTGATTACGTGGTAAGTATCTATCTATATCCTTACAACAATTACATATTATGCTATCACAAGAATGTATATATATTTTAGGTGTGCGGGTGGATCTGGTTTCACAAGCAGAGGCCCTTGAGGTTATCGAACGTATGGTGGCCCAACGACGTGCCAGCAACAATACTCTACCCTGCCAGCAGGTTGTGACGGTCAATACCGAGTTTGTGATGGCGGCTCAACAGAATGACGATTTTCGTATAGCTATAAATGCTGCGGCTCTAGTGGTAGCGGATGGTATAGGCATTGTCTGGGCTACGCGCTATCTGGGCAAACCCACAACTGAGCGGGTGACAGGAACAGATATGCTGCCGATGCTGGCACAACGTTGTGCAGCACACAGCTATCGCCTTTTTCTTTTAGGAGCGGCCCCGGGTGTCGCAGAGGCTGCTGGCGAGCGTTTGCAGGAGTTGGCCCCCGGTTTGGTGATCGCTGGCACATATGCCGGTTCGCCTGCGCCGTCTGAAGAGGATGAGATTATTGAACGGCTTCGGGCTGCTCAGGCTGATGTGCTGTGCGTCGCCTATGGTGCTCCCGCGCAGGAACTATGGATATATCGCAACCTGGCACGTTTGCCCGTTGCTGTCGCTATGGGTGTAGGTGGTGCCTTCGATTTTATTACCGGACGCCAGCAACGCGCACCTGTGCGCATGCAGAAGCTGGGCCTGGAATGGCTCTATCGCCTCTATCGCGAACCCTGGCGTTGGCGGCGTATGCGAGCCTTACCACATTTTGCTCTGAAAGTTCTTTTGAGAGGGCGTAAAGATTGTCAGGAACCTCCCCCGTTCCGTTAAACGGGAGGGGCTTGCGAAACGGCTAGCGCAACGCAAGTTCCTGTCTACCGGACACTCTTCGCGAGAGTGTAGCAGCGAGACGGGCTACAAGCGATGTCCGAATGCCACCCTAGTTCGGACCACTCCTCGCCACGCCGAAGCGGACGGAATGGATGTAGTCATTCCTAAGCCTGTCTTGCCATCGGGAAGGGTCATATCACCCAGGCTCTGACCTGGAGAAAGGGCAATCCCTTGAGAATACCAGTTGTCGATACCCGCGGGGTGGCACTCATGCCATGTACCCCCGCCAAAGCCCGCCACCTGTTCAAGAGTGGCAAAGCCAGGCCCAAGAGAAACAAGCTTGGTTTGTTCTACGTGCAACTCTGCTACGAGCAGGAGCCAGACAACCAGCCCTTGGTCGCTGGGGTCGATCCTGGAAGCAAATTTGAGGGCTTCAGTGTCGTGGGCTCTCAAGACACCGTACTGAACCTGATGGTCGAGGCACCTGACCACGTCAAAGAGGCGGTCGAAACGAGACGGACGATGCGCCGTGCCAGACGCTTCCGCAAGTGGCGTCGACCCAAACGGGTTGACAATCGCCTCACTCGCAAGCCGCGTCTCCCCCCATCAACGCGAAGCCGATGGGAAGCCAAAGCCCGTGTGATAGTTCAGCTCTGTAGCATCCTGCCACTCACCGATGTAGTGGTCGAGGACGTTGCTGCTGGAACTCGCAAAGGCAAGGCAGGCAAGTGGAATGGGTCATTTAGTCCGGTGCAAGTGGGCAAGGAGCACCTCTATGGCTTGCTTGGTGAGATGGGGGTAACGGTTCATCTCACAAAGGGATGGCAGACCAAAGAGTTGAGAGAGAAGTACGGACTGAAGAAGACGAAAAGCAAGTCCAAGCGGTCCTTTGGGAGTCACGCCATCGATGCCTGGGTGATGGCGGCATCGGTGAGTGGGGCTCCTCAACCCACCTGTCAACGTCTTTGGTACCTCGTGCCAACCATCTTGCACCGCCGCCAACTGCACCGCTTGCAAGCCTCCAAGGGCGGGGAGCGCAAGCCCTACGGCAGTACGCGCGCTCTTGGCTTGAAACGAGGGACAGTGGTCAAGCATGCCAAGTACGCCGTGTGTACCTTGGGTGGTTTTGACCGCAAGCGCCACACGCTGAGCTTGCATGCCTACCGAACCAACAAGCGATTGACACAAGGAGCAAAGGTCAAGGACTGTCGAATCCTGACCTGGGTGGCCTTTCGCTCCTGGTTGGTCGGCAAAGAGGAACCCAAGAGCCTCGGCAAGGGAGCCCACCCCTCCCATGCTACCAAGAAAGGAACGCCTGTTTCCTCCCGTCGCCTGAAGCCAGACGGGTCTCCACAGGCGGATTTATTATGACGCTTGATACTTCTCTCACCGATTTAACGGCCTTGCGCTTGCGTTCGCTCATTGGCGGCTTTGGCAACAAACGTGTTCTGGTGATCGGTGATATGGTTGCTGATGAATACTTAATTGGGCGACCGGCCCGTATCTCACGCGAAGCTCCAGTGCTGATCCTGGAATTGAGTGAGGAGCGCACCGTCCCTGGTGGAGCTACCAACGTAGCCGTCAATGCCCGCACGTTGGGAGCAGAGGTTTTGCTGGCCGGTGTCATCGGCAATGATCTGCCTGGTCAGCGTTTGCGACATGCTATCGCTGCTGCTGGCATGTATCAAGATGGTCTGATAGTTGATGCTCACCGTCCCACCTCGACCAAAACGCGCATTATGGCTGGCAGCCCGCAGATCGTTCAGCAGCATATTGTGCGTATTGACCGCGTCGATACCTCCGATGTGCGTGAACCAAGTAAAAGCCAGATGCTTGAGTATATTCATCACATGCTGCCGTCTGTTGACGCTGTGGTGCTCTCGGACTACGAAAATGGAGTTATCAGCCCACAGATCATTGCCGAGGCTATACCTACGGCACGCCAACTGAACAAGGTGATCGTGGTAGACTCGCATGGCTCTCTTTTCCGTTTTCAAGGCGTCACCGCTCTTACGCCTAACCAACCCGAAGCCGAACTTACACTGGGCGTCACCATCACTACCCTTGCCGAACTGAACGAGGCAGGTCAACGTTTGCTAGAGGGCAGTCATGCTCAAGGAGTTTTGATTACGCGTGGCTCTGAAGGCATGAGCCTGTTTGAAGTGGGGAAACCACCCTTGCATTTACCGGTGCATCGCCTGGATCATGCCAGTGAAATCGTCGATACCAATGGCGCAGGCGATACCGTTGCCGCGACCTTTACGCTGGCCCTGAGCTCTGGAGCCAATATGGCCGAAGCCGCGTACATTGCCAATGCTGCCGCTTCTCTGGTCGTGCGCCGTCTGGGCTGTGCCAGCAATACACCACAAGAACTATTGAAAGCAATCTTATGAGCGAATTATTCTCTGATACTCAACGTAAAATAATGCGTAGACAGCAACTAGCTGATGAGGTCTATCGTCGGCAGCAGGCTGGAGAGCGCGGCGTCTTTACCAACGGATGCTTCGATCTATTGCACCTCGGTCATGTGCGCTACTTGCAAGAGGCACGCGCCCTCGGCGATTTTCTCATTCTGGGATTAAATGACGATACGGGTGTGCAGAGACTCAAAGGTGCGGGCCGACCGCTCGTACCAGAGCAAGAGCGTGCTGAAATTCTGGCGGCTCTGACCTGCATTGATTATGTGACGATCTTTGATGAACCAACAGCTAGTGCTTTAGTGCAGCTGTTACAGCCCACCATCTATGTTAAGGGCGGTGATTATCTCAACGTGCAGGGCAGCGCACCCGATACCAGCCGCTTACCAGAGGCTAAAGTTGTACAGGCATATGGTGGCCTTGTCCGGCTCATTCCTTACCTGCCGCATCATTCGACGACGGAATTGATTGCCGCCATTAAACAATTACCTGACCGTTCGGTATGATATTCTTTATCGGGGGCCATTCATGGCAAAAGACTTACCAGACCCACACATTGAATTAGAAAATAGCGAACCTCATATAGAGTCTGTTCCTGTGACGACGGCTGGCCTTGTTGAAACTGAGCCAGGGCCACTACCTATCCCTGTGGCCGCGACTGCCACAGCAGAGGCTCAGCCCAGTGAGCGACGGCACATTGTGCGCTCGGCGACGCTCGTTATGCTGGGCAACCTGGGTAGCAGTGTGATGGGTATGATTAGGCAGATTGTGGTGGCCTCATTTGGCGACGCTGTCGCTGGCCCCTTTGTCTCGGCCATCTCGCCAGCGCAAACCTTTAATGATTTTCTGATCAATGGCTCCATCAATGGAGCGTTGATTCCTACCTTTAACGATTATGCTGCTCCCGAAAAACGGGATGAATTGCGCCGCCTCGTCTTCACACTGGTTAACCTCGTCTTGATTCTCATGGCCGTATGTGCCATAGGTTTCCTCTTTATCGCTCCCTGGTTCGTTCACCTAATTGTGGGTTACAACAAAAATGTCCATCTGGGTGACCGTACCATCAGCCAGTTCCTGCTCACTGTTCAGTTTGCCCAGATTATTTTCTTCTCGCTATTGGCTCTTGGTCCCTTTGCTGTCCTACAGGCTGCGCTCTTTGCTCGGAAAGAATTTGGCTGGCCCGCCGTCGCTACAGCCTCCTATCACGCCGGTATCATTCTGGGAGCTATTGCTGGTGCTCTGATCGGCGCACACTATATGGGCTATCTGGGACTGGCAGTTGGTGTAGTGGTGGGTGCCTTTGGTGAGATTGCTCTGCTCATTCCTGGCCTACGCAACCAGCGTTTGCGCTACATGTTCGTCATTGATCTCAAGCATCCAGCCCTGCGCCGTATTCTGCGACTCTACGCACCGGTAGCCTTCAGCTTTCTAGTCAGCGACTTTTTTATTTTTCTCGACCAGCACCTGGCGACCACGGCTCCTGGTGATCATTCGGCCAACTACGCCGCTATGCGCTTTTCGACTACGCTTATTCAATTTCCTGGGGGTCTGGTGGCCACCGCTCTATCGGTGGCCGTCTTGCCGACATTGGCAGAGCACGCTCGGGCAGGTCATCTGGAATATTTCAAAAAGACCCTGCTGCTGGGTTTCCGTCTGGGCCTGCTGTTGATGGTACCTGCCGCTGCTGGTTTGATTGTGCTCAGCTTGCCCATTGTAACGCTGCTCTTCCAGCACGGCCAGTACCATTTCTATAACTCCCAGTTGACATCTCTGGCCTTGCAACTCTATGCCTACCAGTTACCCTTCGTGGCTATCGATCAGCTTTTACAGTCGGCCTTTTACGCCCGCAAAAATACGATCACGCCCGTCGTCGTTGGCTTTGTCGGCTTTGGTGGCTATCTAGCCGTGGCTCTCCCTTTCTGGCAAAGCATCGGTATGCCTGCCCTCGTTTTCGCCAATACGGTACAGAACTCATTGCATGCCATCATTCTGTTGATTCTGCTGCGTATGGCCATCGGCTCTATTCACATTCGTCAGATGTTGCCTGCCCTCCTGAAGATTTGTCTCGCTACCCTGGCGATGGTGGCCGTGGGCTGGGGCGGACAATTCTTACTCGGTCAGTTGCCCTTCTTCAGACTCGGTGAAAATACATCGCTCATTGCCCGGCTGCTGATGGTGATCATCCTTGGCGGATTGGCGGCAGGCGTGTACATTGGGATGGTGATTTTGTTGAAGGTCGAAGAGGTCGGGTTAGTGAAGAGTGCTGTGCTAGCGAAGCTGGGGAAGAGATAGTCCAAACCCCAAAAAAGAGAGCAACTTTTGCAGTTGCTCTCTTTTTTGGGGTTTTCATCGTCCGAAAAGAAGATGTATCCTACAGCTCAATATCGGCGACGGACTCGCGTATCCAGGTGGGCCGATAGGGAAAGCGTTCCACTTGCTCTCGCTTGGTGACGCCGGTTAGCACAAGGATGGTTCGCAGACCACTCTCGACGCCGGCGATGATATCAGTGTCCATGCGATCCCCGATCATCACAGAGTTCTCGGAATGAGCATTGAGTGTACGCAAGGCCGTGCGCATCATCAGTGGGTTTGGCTTGCCAATATAGTAGGGCTGGACGCCCGTGGCGGCACTGATCAGCGCTGCTACGGCACCGGTTGCGGGGACCATGCCTCCCTCGCCTGGCCCTATCGTATCGGGATTGGTGGCAATGAAACGGGCTCCCCCCATCACAAAGCGGATAGCGCGGGTAATGCGGTCGAGGCTGTACGAGGTTGTCTCTCCCAGCACGACATACTCCGGCTCCTGATCGGTCAGAATGTAGCCGATGTCATGCAATGCTGTGGTCAGCCCGGACTCGCCGATGACATATGCTCGTCCACCCGGACGCTGGTCATGCAAGAACTGCGCAGTTGCCAAAGCGGACGTAAAGATCGCTTCTGGTGGTACCTCCAGTCCCATATATTCCAAACGCATCTGCAGGTCACGCTGGGTGTAGTGCGAGTTGTTAGTTAAAATCAAGAAGGGAATTTCCTTTACCCGTAGATTCTGTATAAATTCGATTGCTCCACGAATAAGTGCCGGTCCATGTACGAGGACGCCGTCCATATCTGTCAGGTAATGCTTGATACCATCCATGTCCGTACCTCCATTGTATGCTGTATGCTATATATTGCTACGTTGTTCATTATATCATCACGTGTGCTGAGGGTGATCTTCTTGAATATTGTCTCATCTCTGACCTTCTTGTGAAAAAGGCGTGTGACAAGACTTTCCAACTTTTGAGCACCCTCACTGATTTATGCCACTTCCTCTCGATTACAGACGATTGGCAGTAGTTTCCTTTGGCTGAACAACGTTGCCCGGCTTCTCCTGCCGTGTCGGGATGGAGACGGTATGCCGTTCACAGGTCGGAACCATGCGCCATTCGTTCTCAGACACCGCATAGGCGATGGCGACCGTGGCCTGCTCATGACAGTCGTGGTAGACGCACGGAAGAGGCGGATGGATAGTGATCTGTTGAAAGGTCTCATTTGTCATTCTATAATACCTCACTTTTGTGAAAAGACTGTTATCAAAATGTTAAGGATGCTCAGGTTCCTGAGACTCACCTGGCCTCAGTTTCTTTCTCCAGTGCGGTTTATACAACTGGCGAGCAAGCATCCCGTTTATGGTCTCTATTGTCACTCCGGTTAGTGAATACGTTGCCGAGCGTAATCCCGTTCACTCTTTGCTATCACACCTCATTGACAGTGAGTACCATCGTGCAGTATACTGCACAAGCAAGATGGTATCATATGACACTGTGTAATGTCAAGTACTTTCATGTAAATATAAGAGGAAAAACGCAATGTTGACAGAAGAACGACGCCGTTCGATAGTCCACACCCTACAACGTGATGGCAAGGTACTCGCGACAGAGCTGAGCAAATCCTTGCATGTCTCAGAAGACACTATTCGGCGTGACTTGCGTGAATTGGCTGCTGCTGGTGTACTCCAACGGGTACATGGGGGCGCATTGCTGCGTTCACCGGTGACTGGAGGTTTCACCGTGCGTCAGCAGCAAGACACAGGAGCTAAGGCGGCCATCGCCCGAGCCGCTGTCCGGTTTATTCGCCCAAACCAGGTGATCATTTTGGATGGAGGGACCACGATTTTGCAAGTAGCACAGCATTTGCCGCCTGATCTGCGTGCCACAGTGATTACGCACAGCCCACCAGTTGCGCTGGCTTTGGCAGAACACCCGGAGATCGAGGTCATCCTGATCGGCGGAAAACTCTACAAACAAGAACTGGTGACTGGTGGTGCAGCAACTGTTGAGGCGTTCCACAATGTGCGGGCCGATCTTTGCTTTTTAGGGATAAGCAGTGTGCATCCCGAGGTCGGCATCAGCACCTTCAATCTGGAAGGCTCCTATGTGAAACGTGCGATGATCGCAAGCTCGGCAGAGGTGGTAGCACTGACGTCGGCAGAGAAATTAGGCACGGCTGCCCCCTACATCATCGGGCCGCTCAGTGCCCTGACTTATCTGGTGACTGAGCGATCCGTCCCCGAGGAGGTGCTGGCCCCATACCGGGCACTAGGCATTACTATTGTGAGGGCGTAAGAACAAACACCAAAGCAAAAGGAAGAATACCTATGGTCGTCGGAGATGTCACCACTGCTGTAGACGTACTTGTCCTTGGCGCAGGGCCGGGCGGCTACGTCGCTGCTATTCGCGCTGCCCAACTTGGGCATCGCGTCACCCTGGTTAACGCTGGCCCTCCTGGCGGTACCTGCCTCAACCAGGGATGTATTCCCCTCAAGGCCCTGCTTACCTCAAGCGAGCGTTATTATCAGACACGCCAGGAAGAACTGGCTGCTCTGGGCATCTCTGCTACAAACGTCTCCTTTGACTGGCCTCAAATGCAAGCCTGGAAACAGAGCGTTGTAGACCGTCTCTCCGAAGGTGTGCGCCGCCTTCTCGCCGGTAACCGCGTCGAGTGGGTTTCCGGTACCGGCTGGTTTATCAATGCTCAGGAAGTGCGCGTCGAAGGCGAATATGGCTCCCATCGCTTCAAATTCGATCACTGTATCCTCGCTGTGGGAGCTGAACCCACTTCCTTGCCCCAACTTCCTTACGACGATCAAGACGTTCTTACACCCGAACAGGCCCTTCAACTGCCCAAATTACCGGCAACGCTTAGCATCTTCGGCGACGACTATATCGCTGTCGAACTTGCTACCCTCTTTGCCCGCTTAGGCGTAAAGGTCAAACTGCTTTCTCCCAGCGAACACTTCCTGACAGGTGTTGACCCTGCGGCCTTACGTTTAGTACAGGCTGGTCTGCGCAAACTGGGTATTCAGGTCAGCACAAAGGTCACGGTCGAAAAACTCTTGGAGCGTCCTCTCGTGCTTTCGACTGGTGTTGGCTCTCAACCACGTACCGCAGGATTACATCTGGACGCTGTAGACCTCAAACTCAGTGAGAATGGCGGCATCGCTGTGAACACTATGCAGCAGAGTAGCATTCCTCATATCTACGCGGTGGGAGATTGTACAGGCGAACGCGCTCTCGCCAGTCTTGCCATCAAACAGGGCAAGGTTGCCGCCGAAGTTCTCTCCGGCCAGCGCGTCCAGTTCGCACCTCTTGTCGTCCCTCACATTGTGCATAGTACGCCAGAACTCGCCACTATTGGCTACAGTGCAGAAGAAGCTACTCAAGTTGGTTACAACATTGTTACGGGTCGATTCCCCTTGGCCGCCAACGGACGTGCCTTGACTCTGGGAGCCGATAATGGAGCGGCCTTTATCGTTGCCAATGCCGACGATGGCGTCATCTTAGGGGCAACGCTCGTCGGCCCGAGGGCTGGTGACCTGATTGGACAAATGACGGTAGCCCTCGAAATGGGTGCGACGCTTACCGATCTCTCAGAGATTATCTACGCCCATCCCAGCTTGAGCGAGACATTGCAAGAGAGTACTGAAAATGCTTTGGGAAGGGCGATACATATGCTGGGAAAGGCGTAGCAGGATTTCAGCCAAATGGTGCAGAGGGCGCAAGAGTCAGTTTACCGGACGGCGCGCCCGAAAGCCCCTGCGCTTCAGACAGGGGGAGTGTCAGTCCGCTTCCTCGGCGAAGGAAGCGGCATGATACCGTACCTGCAGAGAACTGGTCAAACCTTTCCCTAGGGGAATCTCTTGCGCTTCTATTACCGCTTTCAAGCGCAAGGCAATCAACTCGGCCCCGCTTTTTTCAGCATGAAGGACAGCCACAAGCATGTTCGTACCATGGATGCTCAGGAGGTCATCTTTGCGCAGGTGCTTGCGTAGCAAAGGCAGGAGTGAGCGCAGTGCTTGAAACGTATGACGCGCATAGCGTTGTTGTGTATCACTGCCCGCGGCCTGCTCCCATACCGCATGGAAGGCTATTACACTCTCTGTACTGCAAATGCGTCGCAGCTTGCGCTGCTCGTCCTCAACCGTTTTGGTTGACGAGACCGCTTGCCAGACAGTATGCGAACGATGGCGCAGAATATCATAACGTCCCTGAAGACGTGCCAAACCTTCCAAGGCGATGGTGCCTGCCGTCCAGCAGACTTGCCTGGGGGTACTCATAGTGTAGGGTGCATTTGCCAGTAATGCACGAAAGATGCTCCCTACCTTCATGGTTGGAGCTTCAAAATGCTCCTGTGAGCGTATGGCGAGATGCCCGGCATAAATGCGGCGGCGTTGCTTGAGGAAATCGCGGATGGTCATTGGGCCTTTGTTATAGACAATGGCTTCCGGCACATAGACCATGTGCAGTCCGCATGCGGCAATGCGTGCCTGAAGGGATAGCTCATCGACAGGAGTATCAGAGGGAATAGACTCAACGACATTGCGAAAAGCCACGACCTCACCCAGTTTGGGACTGTGGCGTGCCATGCTATCATGAAGTTGCCAGAGCATATGCACGGCGTGTCCTATAAAGGTATACTGGTCGTTGACGGGTAGAGGGCGCGCCCCGACCATGCCTATAGTCGGATCGGCAAAACAGGCGCATAGCCGTTCCAGTGCGTCCCTTTCAGGAATAATATCCGCTCCCACCAGCACCAGGAGATCACTCTTCGCCTCCTTTAAGAAAAGATTGATAGCAGATGCTTTGCCTTCACGGTGTTCCTGTACGATGAGCTGAATACGTGAATCGCGCTGCATGGCTTCCCTGACGAGAGCAACTGTGTTATCTGTGCAGCCACTGGCCACAACGATCACTTCTACGACTCTCGTCTTCTGACTTTTCTGCTCCAGGATCGCCTGTAATGTGCGTTTGATGTTTGCTTCTTCATTGTAGGCCATCACACCGACGCTGTAGGAAATCTGCTGTGTTTCAAGTTGTGCGGGATGCTCAAGCCTGATTGGTAGGTTTTCTAATAACTCGCTTGTCATACTGCTGCTTTCTTGTTTATAGATACATACCTGTTGATATTTGTATCGGCAGCAATATGAAAAGCTGAAGAACGATGCTCATTATTTTTTGAGCATCTATGACTCCTCTACGCCGATCATCACCTCCGTGGATTTTATAATAGCGACCACATCATCACCCGTTTTTAAATCCAACGCCTGTGCCGAAGTCAGCGTAATCGCCGAAACGATTTCTTGCCCATCCGGTAGTTCAACCACCACCTCTGCCATCACAGCTCCCGGCTTCACTGTCTTCACCTTCCCTTTTAACTGGTTGCGTGCGCTCATTTTCATAATGTTTCGTCCTTCCCTTCTGTTTGCTCTTTAGAAGGCAGATGCTATGTCGGAGTTAGGTTCGTCGAATATCCATTTGATAGCAATACTAGTATCAACAACTACTATATTGTTCATAAGTCAGCTAGATACTGAGAACGCTCTTCACGCATCTGCCGAATAATTTCAGTCGAATCATCAAGCACTACCCCAGGATGATTCTTCTTAAATTGCTCACGTAATTGAAGTAGGCCTTCATATGCTTCGCGAGTTATGGGCTCTGGTTCCTCTTTCGACACTTTTCGCTGAAGAAGTGCAATCTCTTCCAGAACCTTTTCGATATACTCCCGAAGAGAAAGTTCTTGCTCAGCCGCCGTTGTCTCAAGCTGGTGGCGCACTTCAGGCTTCATACCTACCATGATTTCCTGGTTTTGTGTTTCCATTGCTCTCCTGTCTTCCCCTCATACCGAATATTTGGTACTATACTGACAAAAGTATATCATACCATTGTTAGCGGAAGCTGTATCAAGGTGCGTTTCATTGTTTTGCACAGATTCAAGAAGGATGGTAGGGGCGGCATTATGAAGATTAACAAATTAATCCGGCTATGGCTACGTGGTGGTAGGGGCGGCATTCATGACGCCAGTCCACCTGTGAAGCGGACTGGCGTCATGAATGCCGCCCCTACCACCACCGTAAGTATTTTGTTAACTTTCATCATGACGCCAGTCCACCTGTGAAGCGGACTGGCGTCATGAATGCCGCCCCTACCATGTCTCGCGGGCTTCCTGCAAAAAAGTGAAACGCACCCCTGTATCAACGTATATTGGAGCTACACAGCTTTATGGAAATTCGCCGCTATTGTCATACCGATTATAATGTTGTCTGGGAATTGCATGTATTGGGGCTGCAACACGCTGGGGCTTATGCAGGCAATGGTCCGTGGGACGATGATCTGCACCATATTGACGAGGTGTATGTGCATAATCGTGGTGAGTTCTTGGTAGGGGTACATGAAGGTCGCATTATTGCTATGGGCGCGTTCAGAAAAACCGATAATGAACGGGCCGAGATTAAGCGCATGCGGGTACACCCGGACTTTCATGGGCATGGCTATGGACAAATGATCCTGCAAGAACTTGAAGTTCGGGCCATAGCTATGGGCTACATGGTAAATAGCGTGAATGTTCGACGATTTTTGAGGTGAAACATAGGAAATCGGCGCGAAACATAGGAATCGACCATCCAGAGCCTGGAGAAACCGCCTCTGGAGCGATTCACGGCACTCGACATGTGTAAATTCACGGCAAAATGGTTCGTCTCATGTTCGCTTCTTTGAGCTGAAAAGAGGCAGAAAGAGCAAATGAACTGGCAGATTGAGAGCATCACG
>WNGD01000610.1_pt1 | contig 40758 bp, 37 predicted proteins | sample 5400671 | NCBI WGS metagenome assembly WNGD01 (sample SAMN13153369, study PRJNA577476) | soil metagenome | isolation source: 40 cm soil or saprolite under grassland replicate 2 | place: USA:California | collected 2016-06-15 | reverse complement strand
TCGAGGAGACCGGCGCCGCGCAGCACTATCGCGACGCGCGCATCGCCGCGATCTACGAGGGCACCAACGGCATCCAGGCGATCGACCTGGTCATGCGCAAACTACCGCTTGCGAGCGGCACGACCGTGACGGCTTATATCGGCGAGCTCAAGCGCACGGTCGAAGCGGTCAACGCCACCAATGACGCGGCGTTCGGATGGACCGGCGTGCGGCTCCAGGACGCCGTCGACGCGTTGGAACGTGCGACCCATTGGCTCCTCGGCAGCCAGCGCAACGACATTGATGCGGCGCTTGCGGGAGCGACGCCTTCGCGCGCTTCTTCGCCGAGAATCTCGCGGTGCAAGCCGCGAGCCTCGAGCGCACCGTGGTTGAAGCCGCGGACAGCGTCAACGACGCCGACGCGGCGCTGGCGTGAAATTCATCCGAGCCGAAAGCCGCGACCGGACCAACGGGTAACGGATTATGCTCAAAGACCGCACATTGTTCATCACCGGCGCATCGCGCGGCATCGGGCTTGCAATTGCGCTGCGCGCTGCGCGCGACGGCGCCAACATCGTCGTCGCGGCCAAGACCGACAAGCCGCATCCGAAGCTGCCCGGCACCATCTTCACCGCCGCCGACGAAATTGCCAAGGCCGGCGGACATGCACTGCCACTCGTGGTCGACGTGCGCGACGAGATGCAGGTGAAAGGTGCGATCGAGCGGACCGTCGCAACCTTTGGCGGCATCGACATCGTGGTCAACAATGCGAGCGCCGTGCAGCGAACGCCGGTCGTGGATACCGACATGCGCCGCTTCGACCTGATGCATCAGATCAACACGCGCGGCACCTTCATGGTGTCGAAATACGCCATCCCGCATCTCGAAAAAGCACACAATCCCCACATCTTGATGAATTCGCCCCCACTCGACATGCGGGAAAAATGGTTTTCCGGCAGCACCGCCTATTCGATCGCCAAGTACGGCATGAGCCTCGTCGTGTTGGGTCTCGCCGGCGAACTGCGCGAAAGGGGTATTGCGGTCAATGCGCTGTGGCCGCGCACCACCATTGCAACCGCGGCCATCAAAAACCTGCTCGGCGGCGAGCGGGTGATGCGGATGTCGCGCACGCCGCAAATCATAGCGGACGCGGCGTATCTCGTGTTCCACAAGCCATCACGCAGCTTTACCGGCAACTTCCTGATCGACGATACCTTCCTCGCGGCCGAGGGCATCACCGACTTCGAGAAATACCGCGTGGATGCGGGGGAACCCCTCGCGCCCACCTTCTTCGTACCCGACGATGCGCCGCCGCCGCCCGGCGTCAGCGTCACCGGAGAAAGATGGGAGTGAGCAGCTTCTCCGTCATGCCCATACTTGCTCGGGGCATCCGCGTGTTGCTTTGCCGACGGGCAATCCTAGATGGGCGGAACCAAGGTCCAGCGATGAGCGACGCGGGACGGGCCGCTTGCGAACGCCTCTGCTATAGGTATGTCCAACGCCATTTTCGGATAGCCTGATGTCCACGCTTCTCATCACCCACCCCGCCTGCCTCGATCACCTCACGCCGGCTGGCCATCCCGAGCGTCCTGACCGGCTGCGGGCCATCAACCGCGCGCTCGGACACGAGCGTTTTCGGGCCCTCGTGCGCGTCGAGGCGCCGGCCGCCTCGCTCGAGACCATCGCGCTTTGCCACCCCATGCAGTACGTGACTGCCATCCGCGACGCGACGCCGAAAGAAGGTCTACTCGGGCTCGACGCCGACACCACGCTGTCGCCCGGCAGCTTCGAAGCTGCCTTGCGCGCGGCGGGTGGCGCCGTGCACGCGGTCGACGAAGTGATGGCCGGCAAGGCGGCCAACGCCTTCGTCGCCACGCGCCCCCCCGGCCACCACACCGAGACCGCGCGCCCGATGGGATTTTGCCTCTTCAACAACGCCGCCATCGCCGCCCGTTACGCCCAGAAAAAACACGGCATCGAGCGCGCCGCCGTCGTCGATTTCGACGTGCACCACGGCAATGGCTCGCAGGACATATTCTGGTCCGACCGCACCGTGATGTACGGCTCGACCCATCAGATGCCGCTCTATCCCGGCACCGGCGCGGTGAGCGAGCGCGGAGAGCACAACACCGTCGTCAACGCGCCGCTGCGCCCGGGCCCACATGCGCGACCCGCTCGCCAACCTCAATCTGCTCGAAGCAGATTTCGATTGGGCGACTCGCAAGCTCATGGAGGTCGCGGACGCATGCGCCGGAGGCCGCATCGTGTCCGTGCTCGAAGGGGGCTACGACCTCGAGGGCTTGGCGAATTCGGCCTCCGCCCACGTCGCTGCGCTGATGCAGGCGCGATAGCGTGTCCTGCACGGCGCGCTAAAGCGTGATGCGTTTAGATAGAGTCTCTCGCCCCTCGCCTGTCATGCCCCGCGAAAGCGGGGCATCCAGTAATCACGGATAATCTTGTGGTTACTGGACCGGCCGCCTTCGCGGGCGTGACGACAGAGAAGCCGGCGAGGACTTTCTTCCTCTTGCATAGCCAGTGCTTTCCACGCAGACCGCCCTATCCCTCGTTAGAAACGCAAGAAATTCCGCCACATCAAAATTGCCCTCAAAATCCTCTTGACTCGTGTAACGAGAATCTTCCAGAAATTCACCGAAAGTACGCCAGCCGCCCGGGCGGGAGACCGCGCCGGGTTTTTTGTTGCGCGGACGCAAACCGCGGCCGCGCCAGGCGTATTTTCGTGCGACAACAGAAAGGGATAAGCCATGCCGTTTCAAAAGGGTGAAAGCGGAAATCCGGCCGGCCGCCCGCGCGGCTCACGTAATCGGGCAACGCTGCTGATGGAAAGTTTGTTGGCGGACGACGCCGAGGCGATCGGGCGCAAGGCGATCGAGATGGCAAAACAAGGCGACATGGCGGCCATTCGCCTGTGCATGGACCGGCTGTCGCCGCCGCGGAAGGGCGAGCCGGTCGCTTTCGAGTTGCCGCCGCTGGATAAGGCCGCCGACAGCGTGGCGGCGGCGGCGACCATCGTCGCCGCGGTCGCGGCGGGCGAGCTCACGCCGTCGGAAGGCGCCGATTTGGCCAAAGTGATCGATGTCTACGTGCGGGCGATCGAGACGAAAGCCTTCGATGAACGCCTCACCAAGCTCGAGGAGACGACGCAGCAATGACATCTCGGGCCGCCAAACCCCGTCCCATGCATGCGAGGATGGCGATGCAAACTGCCGGTTGCAGAAACGAGCGGCCGTTGTTTCGCGACTGTTCTTTACAATGAAAATACCAACTCCGACGTGTGGAGGCGGAGACGACCTGCTCCGAGCGATACGGCGCAATGGGTGTGCCGGGGGCAAATCGTCGGGCAAATAGCCAGTCCACCAGACCCGATCATCAATGCCCAGCGCGAGGGCGTGGTCCGCAATGCTTCATGGACGCGCACGAGCTATAGAACACGACGTAACAGCGAGACGGCGGCGCGCTGGTTTTTGATCCGCTTGCTAAAACCATTGCGCAATCGAGCGATCGCTTGCTCGACGTACGCAACGACACATGCGACCGCCCAACATGGCTCATCGGAATCTCCGCAGGCGCGCCCCTCACCACGTCACGCTCTACAGCGATTGCTGCCGTAGGCGAATAACGCCGCCCAGGGAGAGTGGCCCGCTATGTCAGAATACATTATATAATAGGAGACTCAGCGGAACCGGTCATGGCCGACAATACCCATTCCGACGTCAAGCGCCTCCCCTTCGAGCGAGCGATCGAGGAGCTCGAATCGATCGTCAAGCGGCTCGAGGAGGGCAAGGTGCCGCTCGAGGAGTCGGTCGCCATCTACGAGCGGGGCGAGGCGCTCAAGCGCCGCTGCGAGGAGCTGTTGCGCCAGGCCGAGGCCCGGGTGGAGAAGATCACGCTCGATGCCGCCGGCAAGCCGACCGGAACCGAACCGCTCGACGTCACCTAGTCCAATTCGCTATCGTTGTGGCGTGCCGAAGACCGGGGCTCAGGGTCGGCAACGGAGTGAAACCCGATGAGCTTCTTTCCGGCCAAGGATCCTGCGCCGGGCGATGCGCGGGCCGCCGATGCGATCGACCTCGTGATCGTGCCGCGCAGCGTGGACGTAGGCCATTTCGCGGTGCGCCGCGCCCTTCCCCACGTGAATCGGCGCATGGTCGGCCCCTTCATCTTTTTCGACCACTTCGGGCCGGCAGAGTTTCGCGCTGGCCAGGGCATCGACGTGCGGCCGCATCCCCATATCGGCCTCGCCACCGTCACTTTCCTGTTCGACGGCGAGATCATGCATCGCGACAATCTAGGCACCGCTGCGGCGATCCGACCGGGCGAAGTCAATTGGATGACCGCGGGTCGCGGCATCGTTCATTCCGAGCGCACAGCGCTTGACCACCGAAAAGAGGGCGAACCGATTCACGGGCTGCAATGTTGGGTGGCGCTGCCAGCAGCGGACGAGGAAAGTTCCCCCGACTTTGCCCACCATGACAGCGCAGCCCTTCCGCTGGTGAGCGAAGAGGGCAAGACCGTCCGCGTCGTTGCCGGCAGCGCCTACGGCGAGCGCTCGCCGGTGCGGACACTTTCGGATACGCTTTTTGCCGACGTGGCGCTGGCAGCCAGCGCCGTGCTGCCGATCGACGCAGAGACCGAGGAGCGCGCGGTCTATGTCATTTCGGGCGAAGTCGATATCGCCGGCGACAGGTTCGCGGCCGGCCGCCTGCTCGTGTTTCGTCCGGGCGACCCCATCACGCTGACGGCGGTGAGCGATGCGCGGCTCGTGCTCCTCGGCGGCGCGACCATGGATGGGCCACGCCACATCTGGTGGAACTTCGTCTCATCGCGCAAGGAGCGCATCGAGCAGGCCAAAGCGGACTGGAAGCTCGCCCGCTTCGACACCGTGCCGGGTGACGAAAAGGAGTTCATCCCGCTGCCGGAGTGACAGCGACCAGGAATCAGGAAAGCGCAACTTTACCGACCTCGCAACGTCCGCAAATCCGGGAGCTTCTGCTTCACCCGCCCGATATCCTTCCACGGGTCCTGCTTCAGGCCGCCGAGGCGCTTGCCCAGATTGAGCAGCGCGTATTGGTTACCGCTTTTGGTGCGGCCCAGTTCCTCCCACGTCACCGGCGCCGATACCGGCGCACCCTCGCGGGCGCGTGTGGAATAGGCCGCGACCGAGGTCTGCTCCAGCGAATTGCGCAGATAGTCGACGAAGATTTTTCCCTTGCGTAGCGATTTCGTGATCTTGGCCACGTAGCGCTTGGGATCGTCGGCGGTCATTGCGAGCGCTACCGCTTGCGCGAAGCTTTTGGTGGTGTTCCAGTCTGCGCCGTCGATGGGTAAGACGACGTGCAGGCCCTTGCCGCCGGAAAGCTTGACGAAGCTTTGCAGATGGATGGCGGCGAGCCGCTCGCGCACATCGCGCGCGGCCGCAACGACGTCCGCCCAGGCGACGCCGTCGCCGGGATCGATGTCGAAGACGATGCGGTCGCAAACGTCCAGATGATCGATCGTCGAGCCGCGCACATGCAGTTCAAGCACGCCCGCCTGCACCAGCGAAAGCAGCCCATCGAGGTCTTCGACCGCGATGATCTGGCGCCCCTTGCGGTCGATCACCGTGCGAAGACTTTCCTCCCTGAGGCCGGCCGAGGCATGCTTTTGGAAGAAGCACTGGCCGCTCGTTCCATCGGGACAGCGCAGGAGCGCGAGCGGCCGGCTTACGACGTGCGGGGCCATCCAGTTCCACACCGAACGATAATAGTCCGCCAAATCCTGCTTGGTGACGCCGGCATCGGCCCAGTAAACGCGCTCGGGATGCGTGAAGCGCACCTCCTTGCGGCCCTCCTGCCGGCCGCTTGAAGGCTTGCGCGCGCTCGGTCGCGCCTTCGTCTTCGAGGTTCTTGTCATCGCCTTTGCCGTCTCCGCTGCGATCTTCGGTGCGGTCTGTCTCGCAGTTCCTGCCTCGGTCATGACCGGCATCTCCCGGACCACCTCCCGCGGCGGCTTGTCCTCGCGCACGCCCTTGAACGCCGCCTGGCGCACGAGTCCGTCCGCAGTCCAGCCGCGCAGATGCGCCTCGATCACCGTCTTGGGCTCGACCCAGCGGACGTCGCGGCGGCGGGCCTCGGCGGGAGGAATCTGATCGAAGGGCGGGGCGCCGATCTCCAGGGGATGCAGCCGCTTCCACAAGTCCCGCGCCAGCGACTGCGTGTAACCGGTACCGACGCGGCCCGCATAAATGAGCCGGCCATGATCGTGATACCCAACAACCAACGCGCCGATCGCTCGCGGCCGCACCGTCGACGGCGAATAGCCGCCGACCACCAACTCCTGGGCCTTCGAGCATTTGGTCTTGATGAACGTATCCGACCGACCGCTGCGATAGGGCGCGTCCATGCGTTTGGAGACAATTCCTTCGAGCGCCAGATCGCAGGCGTGCCGCAGCACCGCCGGGCCTTCGTCCTCGAAATGTTCACTGTATCTGATCGGACCGCGTTGCGCCTTTCCAACCAGCCGCGCCAATTCGGCCTTGCGCTCGATCAGCGGCAAGGCGGTCAAAGCGCGTCCATCGAGATGGAGAAGATCGAAGACATAATAAATGAAGCGCTCGCGCTCCCCTGCCTTCAACGCTGCCTGCAGCTCGGAAAAACTCGAAATGCCTTTCTTGTCCTCGACTACGACCTCGCCGTCGATCAGCGCCGCACGCGCAGGCAGCTTGGCAATGGCCGCGGCGATGTTCGGAAATTTTTCGCTCCAATCGAGACCCTTGCGGGTGAGCAAGCGGACATCGCCGTGGTCGAGCCGAGCCTGGATGCGGTAACCGTCGAACTTGATCTCGTGCGCCCAGCCCCTTCCGCTCGGCGCCGTCGTACGTAAGGTCGCAAGCGAAGGTGGCACGAAATCCGGCAGCCGCGCGCCGGCCGGCCGCTCCTTGTTCTTGGCGCTTTCCCTGCTGGTTTTCTTCGATGCGGTCGCACCACGCGGGCTACGCGCACGCTGTTGCGAACTTTTGCCGGCGTTCGCGTGCCGCGGGGCGACGTTGCCTTTTGTCGCGCCGGCCTTGACGTTGTCTTTCACGCTTTTGCTCGAATGCCAAACGCGCTTACGACCCTTGCCTTCGGCGATCTCGGAGATCGAGCGGCCGCTGACCACCGACAGCGGTTCGTCCTCGAGAATGTCCGGATCATTCGCGCCGCGGGCTTCCTCGTCCTTTGATTTGATCAGGAGCCACGGCTCCTTTTTCTCCCCGGCCCTGCCGTGCATGCGCACGAGATGCCATCGCCCATGCAGCTTCTCGCCGTCCAAGGTGAAAGCAAGATGACCTTTTTTGTAGCCCGCATGCGGGTCGCCCTCCGGGTACCAGCGGCCGCGGTCCCAAATCATGACGGTACCGCCGCCATACTCTCCCCGCGGGATGGTTCCCTCGAATGCGTTGTATTCGATCGGATGATCTTCCACGTGGATCGCAAGGCGCTTTTCGTCCGGAACGAGGCTCGGGCCGCGGGTGATCGCCCAGCTCTTCATCACGCCATCGAGCTCGAACCGCAGATCATAGTGCAGGCGCCGAGCGGCGTGTTTTTGGATGACGAACTGATTTCCCTTGGCTCGGTGCGCGCGCCCCCGTGGCTCCGGGGTCACGTCGAACTTGCGCTTCCTGCGGTATACTTGAAGGCCCACCGCTCAGCTCGCACGCCTGCGTTTCGCCGAAGCACGCTTGAGCGGTGCAGGCCTTGAAGCCGTCCGCTTCTGCGCCTTGCTGCGGCCCGACTCGGACGACGAACCACGTCGCTCGGCTTGCACGCTGCGGCGCAAGGCATCCATGAGACTCACGACATTGGTTGGCCGCGGTGACGGCGACGTCGGCGGCTTCTTGCCTGCCTGCTTGGCCGCGATCAGTTCCTTCAGCGCGGTCTCGTAGCGGTCTTCGAATTTCGACGGATCGAACTTGGCCTTCTTGGTCTCCAAAATATGCTTCGCCAAGTCGAGCATGTCCTTCGAAACCTTGACGTCCGGAATGTCGTCGAAATATTCCTGCTCGTCGCGCACTTCGTTGTTGTAGCGCAATGTGGTCCCCACGATGCCATTGCCGCGTGGCGACAGCATCAGCAGCCGCTCGCGACGGTAGAGCACCACGCGCGCAATCCCGACCAGCCCTTCATCGCGCATGGCCTCGCGGATGACCGCGAACGCCTCGTATCCCACCTTATCGTCGGGCACGAGATAATAGGACTCGTCGAGATAGAGCTCGTCGACCTCCTCGCGCTCGACAAAGGCCTCGATCTCGATCGTGTGCGTGCTTTCGAGCGCGACTTCGTCGAGTTCTTTCTCCTCCAGCAGGACGTAACTGTCGCCATGGACCTTGTAGCCTTTGACGCGGTCCTCCTGCGGCACCTCCGCTCCGGTGTCGGCGTCGACCACGTCGTAGCGGACCCGATTGCCGGTTTCGCGGTTGATGATGTTGAAACGGACGCGATCGCGCGTCGTCGTCGCCGGGAACAGGGCGACGCCACAGGATACGAGCGAGAGTTTGAGGTAGCCCTTCCAATTCGCACGTGGTGCCATGACGCAACTCGCTCCCCGCGAGGGGTATAGACCAAAACGCCGTGGCCGCGCGGCAAGTTCCCCCAAACATCGCAGAAAAAGCGAGATGCGTTAAGGACTTCGCAGCGTTTTTGGTTTGGCCTTGCCGTCCCGCTGGTTAATTTTACGCCGACCCGTTAGGTTACCGCCCCCATCCGCTGGCGGAGTCCTCCCTCGTGTCCCAACCCTCCAAGACCCCTCTCCTCGACCTCGTCAAGACGCCGGCTGACCTGCGCCGCCTAAAGAACAGCCAACTCCGCCAGCTCGCCGACGAACTGCGCCAAGAAACCGTGGACGCGGTGGCGGTCACCGGGGGCCATCTCGGCGCCGGGCTGGGGGTGATCGAGCTCACGGTTGCCCTCCACTACGTGTTCAATACCCCGGAGGACCGCCTGGTCTGGGACGTCGGCCATCAGGCCTATCCACATAAGATCCTGACCGGCCGTCGCGACCGCATCCGGACGCTGCGGCAGGGCGGCGGACTTTCCGGCTTCACCAAGCGCGCCGAGAGCGAATACGACCCCTTCGGTGCGGCGCACTCCTCCACTTCGATCTCGGCTAGCCTCGGCATGGCGGTCGCCCGCGACCTCGGCGGTAAATCCAACAACGTCGTCGCCGTGATCGGCGACGGCGCTATGTCGGCCGGCATGGCCTATGAGGCCATGAACAATGCCGGCGCCATGAACTCGCGCCTGATCGTCATTCTCAACGACAACGACATGTCGATCGCGCCGCCGGTCGGCGCGCTGTCGGGCTATCTCGCACGCCTGGTCTCAGGGCGGACCTACCGGTCGGTGCGCCATACCGTTAAGAAGCTCGCCAAGCTGTTGCCGCCGTTCCTCGAGCAACGCGCGGTGGCGATGGAGGAATACGCCCGCGGCCTCGTCACCGGCGGCACCCTGTTCGACGAACTCGGATTCTTCTATGTCGGGCCGATCGACGGTCACAACATCGATCATCTGTTGCCGGTGCTCAAGAACGTGCGCGACGCCAAGAACGGACCTTTCCTCGTCCACGTCGTCACGAAAAAGGGCAAGGGCTACGAGCCGGCCGAAAAATCGGCTGACAAGTATCATGGCGTCGTCAAGTTCGACGTGGCCACGGGCGCGCAGGCGAAGTCGAAAGCGGCCGCCCCCGCCTATACCAAGGTCTACGCAGAAGCCCTCATCAAGGAAGCGAAGAAGGACGACAAGATCATCGCCATCACCGCCGCGATGCCGTCGGGAACCGGGCTTGATCTTTTCGCCAAGGAATTTCCCGATCGTTGCTTTGACGTCGGTATCGCCGAGCAACACGGGGTGACGTTCGCCGCGGGGCTCGCCACCGAAGGCTTCAAGCCCTTCGCCACCATCTATTCGACCTTCTTGCAGCGCGCCTACGACCAAGTCGTGCACGACGTCGCGATTCAGCGCTTGCCGGTGCGTTTCGCCATGGACCGTGCGGGCCTCGTCGGCGCCGACGGCCCGACCCACGCCGGTGCTTTCGACGTGGCCTATCTTGGCTGCCTTCCGGGCTTCGTCGTCATGGCCGCTGCCGACGAAGCGGACCTCGTGCACATGGTGGCAACCGCGGCCGCCATCGACGACCGTCCGTCCGCGCTGCGTTACCCGCGCGGCGAAGGCATGGGCGTGCCGCTGCCGACGGAAGGCACGCCGCTCGAGATTGGCAAGGGGCGCGTGTTGCGCGAAGGCACCAAAGTGGCGCTGTTCTCGTTCGGCGCGCGTCTTGCCGAATGCTTCAAAGCGGCGGACGAGCTCGCCGCGCTCGGGCTTTCGACCACGGTCGCCGACGCGCGCTTTGCCAAGCCGCTCGACATCGACCTCCTCCTTCGGCTCGCGCGCGAGCACGAGGTGCTCATCACTATCGAGGAAGGCGCCATTGGCGGATTCGCCGCGCATGTGTTGCAGGCGCTCGCCGCCAACGGTGTGCTCGACAGCGGCCTCAAAGTGCGCCCCATGGTGCTGCCCGACGTCTTCATAGACCAGGACTCGCCCGCAGCGATGTATGCCAAGGCCGGCCTGGATGCCAAAGGCATCGTCGCCACGGCCTTCGAAGCGCTCGGCCAGAACCTGCGGGGCGAGACCGTGAAGCTCGGACGCGGATAAGCGCGCTCGGTGTCTCGCGCTATTTGGATTTGCGCGGGACCTTTTTTCCTTCCCTGCGCGCCTCCGAGAGGCCGATGGCGATGGCCTGCTTGCGGCTTTTGACCTTTCTTCCGCTTCTACCGCTCCTGAGGGTTCCGCGTTTGCGCTTGCGCATTGCGCGCTCGACATCCTTCGAAGCAGCGCGTGAATATCGTCGTGCCATGGTTCAACTCCCTATTGATCCGAGCTGGGGTTAACACCCGCTCTGCGGCTCGGGTCACAGCGAGCCGGCTGGAAACAACAGCCAAGTCTCGTTATTTGTTCCACCGGGCGAATGAGGCCCCATGGCGCCGGCGTGCCGCTCGTTTTCGTCCGCTGATGGTGCATTTGCATGGCTTGCCGTATTCGCATCGATCGGCTGCTCGTCGAGCGCGGCCTGTTCGAGAGCCGCGCCAAAGCGCAGACCGCCATTGCCGCCGGCCGCGTGACGGCGGACGACGTTGTCGTCGCGAAGCCGTCGGAGGAAATTTCCGCTGATGCGATTCTGCGCGCCGAGCCGGCGCACCCTTACGTATCGCGCGGCGGGGTGAAGCTCGCGGCCGCGCTCGATCACTTCCGCTTCGATCCGATGTTTGATCCTCGCGGCCGCGTCTGCCTCGATGTCGGCGCCTCGACCGGCGGCTTTACCGAGGTCCTGCTGGCACGCGGCGCGCGACGAGTCTATGCCGTGGATGTCGGGCGCGGCCAGTTGCATGCAAGCCTGCGCGAGCGAACGGAGATCGTGTCCATGGAAGCGACCGACATTCGCGCCCTCGATCCGACGCGGCTCGCCGAGCGCCCCGACTTCATCGTCGTCGATACGAGCTTCATCTCGCTCAAGCTCGTCCTGCCGGCGGCGTTCGCACTCGCGCGAACGCCGGGGCATCTCTTGGCGCTGATCAAACCGCAATTCGAAGCCGACCGACGTTACGCAAAAAAAGGCATCGTGCGCGATCCGCTCGTTCACACCGCGGTCTGCGACGATATCGCCGCCTTCGTCAGGTCGCTCGGCTGGCGCGTCGCAGGCGTCGTGCCCTCGTCCGTCCCGGGCGGCGACGGCAATCGCGAGTTCTTCATCGCAGCCGATCGCAACTGAACCCCGCATGTCGCGCCTTTCTGTTGCCACAGCATCCGCTATGGTGCCGCGCGATGACGTTGCCGGGAACCATCACGGCGGCCACGCCCGCAGCGCCGCCGGAGCGCGCGGTTTGGCGCGCCGAGATCATCGAAACGGTCAAGCTCGCGTGGCCTATCGCGCTGACCCAACTCGGTCAGATCGCCATGATGACGACCGACCTCGCGCTCATTGGGCGGCTCGGCGACGGCGCCATCGCCGCCGTCGGGCTCGCGCACCTGATCCTGTTCGTCGGATTCGTGCTCGGGATGGGACCGGTTTCCGCCGTCGCACCACTGGCGGCACAGGCGTTCGGCGCACGTGAGCCTCGCATGGTCCGCCGCTCGCTGCGGGTGGGATTCTGGGCCGCAGTGATGCTCGGCATTCCCGTCAATGTCGCACAGCTTTGGGGCGAGGACATTCTCATCACGGCCGGGCAATCATCCGCCACGGCGGCGCTCGCCGCCCGCTATCTGACCGGATTGGCATGGTCGATGATCCCGGCCTGGTGCTTCATCGCGCTGCGCAACTTCATGGGCGCGGTTAATCGTCCGCAACCGGCGCTGTGGGTCACCATCGCTGCCATCCCCGTGAACGGGCTGCTCGCTTATGCCTTGATCAACGGCGCCTTCGGCGCCCCGCGCCTCGATCTGCTCGGCGCCGGGCTGGCGACCACGTTGGTCAATGTTGCCATGTGCGCCGCCGCGATCTGGATTTGCTATACCTGCCGCCCGTTCAAGAAGTATCGCGTGCTCGGGCGATTCTGGCGGGCGGACTGGGAGCTGCTGCGGCAGTTGATTGCGATCGGATTGCCGATCTCCGGCGCCCTCATGCTCGAATGGGGGCTATTCTTCTCGGGTGCGCTCCTGATGGGCTGGATCGGCACGACCGCGCTCGCCGCCCATCAGATCGCGTTGCAGGTCGCCACCATTCTGTTCATGGTTCCATTCGGCATCTCGCTGGCCGCGACGGTTCGCGTCGGACACGCGGTCGGGCGTCGCGACCCGGTCGCAACGCGCAGAGCCGGCTTCGGTGCGATCGCGTTGGGAGCTGCCCTCATGGTGGCAATGACCGTTATTGTGGTCGCGTTCCATGACGCGATCCCTCTGCTTTTCCTCGGCGATGGTAGAGGCGGGAACGCGGCGACGGCGCAGCTTGCCGCTACGCTACTGCTCATCGGCGCGAGCTTCTTCGTCACCGATGGGATGCAAGCGATTGCCGCGGGTGCATTGCGCGGGCTGAACGACACCCGTGTGCCGATGTTGTTTGCCGCGGTGAGCTTTTGGCTGATCGGGTTTACCTGCGCCTACGGACTGGCTTTCCCGGGCCACCTGGGGGCAGTCGGAATTTGGATCGGATTCTCCACCGCAGTCGCGACATTCGCCGCGCTACTCATTTGCCGGTTTCACGGGCTGACGTTGCCGGAGAACCGACGAGGAAGGACGAGGGACGGATAGGCAGCGGTTTATCCGTCCTCTATCGTCCGATCTGGACGCATCCCCGATCGCTCGCTATCGAAAGTCCATGGTGGAGCGGCTAGTGATCGCCCGGCTTGGCTCGCGCGGCGACGGCATCGCCGACACGGCCGCCGGTACCCTCTACGTGCCCTATGCGCTGCCGGGCGAGACCGCCGCGGTCGAACCATGGCCCGGTCATGCCGACCGCCGCCACTTGATCAAGGTGGACGTCGCCAGCCCCGACCGCATCGCACCGATCTGCCCGCATTTCGGAATTTGCGGCGGCTGCGCGCTCCAGCATTGGGCCACGGCACGCTACCGCGATTGGAAACGCGCTTTGGTCGTCGCGGCGCTGGCGCGAGCGAGGCTCGACGCGCCGGTCGACGACCTGATCGACGCCCATGGCGAGGGACGCCGCCGCGCTGTATTCCACGCGCGAGTGAGCGCGCGTGACGTGATCGAGGTCGGGTTTTCCGCGCTCAAGGCCCATCACGTGGTGGCGATCGACCACTGCCCCATCCTCGCGCCAGGGCTCAGCGGCGCGATCGAAGCAGCTTGGGCGATCGCCGAGGTGCTGGCGGCCACGCACAAGCCGCTCGACATCCAGGTGACCGCGACAGACGCCGGGCTAGATGTCGACGTGCGCGGGTCAGGCCCGCTGACGGCGGCAGACATGACCGCGCTCGCCCAGGTCGCCGACCGTCGAAATCTTGCGCGGCTGACGCGCCATGGCGACCTCGTCGCGCAGCGCACCTTGCCCGTCATTAGGATCGGCCGCGCCCAACTTGTGTTGCCGCCGGGCGCGTTCCTGCAAGCGACGATGGCCGGCGAAACCATCTTGGCGCGGCTGGTCGAGGTGCACTGCGGCGGCGCTAGGACAGTGGCTGATCTGTTCTGCGGCGTCGGACCTTTCGCGCTGCGCCTCGCCGACCGCGCCCGCGTCACCGCCGCCGACAACGACGCGGATGCAATCGCGGCCTTACGGCGCGCCGCGGCGGGAACACAGGGGCTTAAGCCGCTCGCGGCGCAGCCGCGTGACCTGTTTCGCAGCCCGTTGGTGCCGGCCGAGCTCAAGCGGTTCGACGCCGTGGTGTTCGATCCGCCGCGGCAAGGCGCCGAGGCGCAGGCACGCGCGCTGGCGGCATCGGCCGTGACGGCGGTGGTCGCGGTCTCCTGCAATCCCGTGACCTTCGCGCGCGACGCCCGCATCCTCATCGACGGCGGTTATCGTCTCGTACGCGTGACGCCGGTCGATCAATTCCTCTATTCGGCGCATGTGGAAGTGGTCGCGTGCTTCAAAAAATAATTGAAAATGCCCGCCCGCCGCACCGGGGATGCGGCGGGCGGGCGGACGTCTGAAGCCAGTTAGTCGAGCGGCTCCACCTTGACCAGTGCGGCCCCGTGGTTGCTGCCGGTCCAGAAGGTAACCGGCGTCGTCGAATTGTCGACGAAGACGGTGCGCATATTGGTCTCCCTCGGCAGCAGATATTCGACGGTCGCGCCGGTCTTGGGATCGAGTCGCACCGCGCGGTCGCTGTGCATGCCGCCGGTCCAGATGTCACCATTCTTGTCGACCGCAGCACGATAAGGATAAGTCTGCGCCGGCAACGGCCATTCCGTGAACTTCTCGGTCTTGGTGTCGAACATCGCGACCTTGTTGCCGCGATATTCCGCGACCCAGATGCGATCCTGGTCATCGATGTTCATCCGCCGCGCCCGCGCATTGGGCGTCGGCACAGCGTGCCATCTGACCTCGCCGGTCTTGGCATCGATCTTGCCGATATGGCCTTTGGTGAACTCGGCCATCCAAAGATTGTTCTGCGAGTCCGAGATGACCTGGTAGATCGAGTGGCGTTGGTTCCCCAGGGCCTTGAGCGGCTGGAAGCGCTCCCATTTCTGGGTCGCAAGATCGAGCCGGAAGACCTCCTGCGTGCCGACGCTCTTCGTCCATACCTTGCCGTCGACGTCGTGGCGCAAACCGACGAAGTTCAGTTGCACACGAACGTCGTTATATTCCGGCGCCAGAGGGTAGTATTTGATCTGCTCGGTCTTGGGATCGAGATTGCCTAGCGAGCCCTGGAACATCGTGTCGAACCAGAGCGTGCCGTGCTTGTCGAACTCGAGCGAGAGATTGCCGACGGGAGCCCCCGGTTTGAACTCCTTAACGGGATACTCGGTGAGTTTGAGCGTCTTCGGATCGAACTTGGAGATGAACAGCTCGCCGAAATCGGAATACCAGACCGCGCCCTGCGCGTCGACGATGACGTCGTGCGGCTCGGTGGTCAGGCGCGGCAAATCGTACTCGGTGACGATGACGCGGGTCGCACGCCCGGCGGGACGAGGCAAAGTTTTGAGCGGATATTCCCATTGCGTGACCTCGCTGAGGTTGATGCTGGCGAGGTATTCAGCCTGTTTGCGGAATTGCTCAGGGCTGCCCGAGCGCGCCGGATCGAGCATGCGCTGCGGCTTGATCGGCTGGCTCACCGGCCCATAACCATTCATGCGCACGATGACCTGGGTCCATTCATCGGCATCGTGGGTCGAGCGCACGATGCGCTCGAGCGTATGGCAACCGACGCAACCAAGCAGGAAGGCTTTCTGATCCTCCGTCCCTGGTAGGGTCATCATCCATTCGGCGTTGCTCATCTGCGAGGCCAGGTTTTTCGCCTTGCGCAGTTTGAGATCGACCGTGGCGGTCTGCTCGTCGGCGACGTCCGCCGTTGCCGGCCCGATGAGGTTGTAGCCGATGGCGCGGATCTTGAGCGAGTACTTTCCGGCGCTCAATCGATTGGCTGGAAAGCTGTAGCGCCCTTGGGCATCGCTGACCACGCTAACGGTAACCGTCGAGCCCGCCTTCTTGGCGCTGACCACCACCCCCTCCATCGCGCCTTCCGCTTCGGAAGTGACATGTCCGGTGAGGGCGGCCGGCGGTTGGTTTTGCGCTCGCACGAAAAAGAGCGCCGCCGGCACGAGCATCACGGCCAAACCGACGCCCATGCCCAGCAGTAAACGTCTTGTTTGCATCGATTCCTCCCTGCGGAGTTGGGTCACAATTCGAGGACACACCTCCCAGATGAACCATCGTAGAATGCGTGACCGCTGAAATCCAGTGCCCGGTCAAGCTTGCGGGTGTGTGCGATTGCGCGAAGCTGTGCAGGGCGGGATCTCTCTGATAAGGCGGCGCGCGAAGCTTGCCAGCAGCAGCAGCTTTGATCCGAATACTCGCTTCGGCCGCTCTGCAACGAACGACCCGTTGTGATCGGCGCCGTTTTACGAATTCAGCGGCCTAGTTCCCCCAGCGATCCCGCCACATCTGCTCACCGACGGTGCAGGAGACTCGAGGCACGCTCGCTTGCACCTGCGTCACGCGCCGCTCGGGCGTGCGGCCAGCGATCTCCAGCACCAGCTTGGTACGCGTCGCTTCCTTGAATTGCTCACGCTCGCGGATTGGGATGACGAATGCACCGGGACCGCCGATTACGCAGTCCTCGTAATAAATATCGAGGTTGTCGATATCCATAGTGAACGAGTTCGGCCGCTTCAACATGATCGGCAGGCCATTGATGGTGATGCCAGCAGCAAGCACGTCGTCGCGCGCAATGGTGACGAACGGGCCGCTGTTGTTGGCACCGTCGCCGGAGACGTCGACCACGCGCCGAAAGCCGCGATAGCCGCTGCCATCGAACAGGGGTTTGGCAAAATTAAGCGCGCCCGAAATCGAGGTGCGTGAAGCACGACGATAAGGCGCGCGCGCGATCTCGTTCGCGAATGCATCGGCGGCCTCCGGGCCGTCAATCAGCCGCCATGGCACGACGATCTTCTGGTCGTAGGGTCCCGCCCACTCGAAATAGGTCGCCGCCACTTTGCCGTGCTGGCCGCTGCGCAGCGCCTGCATGAACTCCCTCGACGTGATGCCTGCGATGTAGCCCTCGCGCTGCAGCGCCTGCTCATCAGGGTCCATCGAGTAGGACACGTCGACGGCCAACACGAGCTCGACATCAACCGGGACCGCAGTCGGGCTCTTGTCGGCGAACAGAGGCGCCGAGCCCGGTGCCGCGAATCCGGCGACCGCGAGCAGTGCGGCAGCCCCGGTTGTCAGGATCGAGATCAGCGACGCATGCATCCGTCCCTCCGTCAGCGGACGATTCCCCTCATGGTGGCATGGGCACTTTGACAAGGCGACCGCATGGCACGATTACCCCCGCCGCGTCCCGTCATCGATGCTCTCGGTCGACACGATCTCGATCCCGAAGCCCGCGAGGCCGACATAGGTGAACTTGGCGGAGGTCAGCAAGCGGATCGAGGTGATGCTCAGATCCTTGAGAATCTGGGCGCCGAGCCCGACCTCGCGCCATTGCCGCGAGCGTGCGACCTCGGAGCCGGTCGAGCCCGCCTGCGGGATGGCATGCGTGGGCACACCCGCCGCCCCGTCGCGCAGAAAGACGATGACGCCGCGGCCTTCCTGCTTGAAGCGCTGCAACGAGGAGTCGATCGAGTTTGCGCCGCCAAACACGTCGCGGATGATGTCGGCGCGATGCAGCCGCGCCAGTATGTTCCTGCCATCACCGATGCGGCCGTAGACGAAAGCCATATGCTGGATGGCGTCGAACGGTGTCACGTAGGCATAGCCTGCGAGTGTGCCGATCTTGCTTTGCACCGGGAATTCACCGATGCGCTTGACCAGCTTGTCACGCGCCTGCCGGTAGGCAATGAGATCGGCGATTGAGATCTGCTTGAGCTTATGGCGGTCGGCAAAGGCGGTCACACCCGGGCCGCGCATCACGGTGCCATCGTCATTCATCAGCTCGGCGAGAACGCCGACCGCCGGCAGTCCCGCCAGTCGACACAGATCGACGCAGGCTTCAGTATGTCCGGAGCGCATCAGCACGCCGCCGTCCTTGGCAACCAGCGGGAACACGTGCCCCGGCCGCACGAAATCGCTGGCGCCCATGTTGCCATTGGCGAGCGCACGCACGGTATTGGTCCGCTCCTCCGCCGAGATACCCGTGGTAAGCCCGTGACGGACATCGACCGAAACCGTAAAGGCAGTGCCGAGCGGCGCGTCGTTCGCCGCCACCATGGGATCGAGATGGAGGCGTTTCGCCTCCTCCACGGAGAGCGGCGCGCAGACTATGCCCGACGTATTACGGATGATGAAAGCCATCTTTTCGGGCGTACACAGCGAAGCCGCGACAAACAGGTCGCCCTCGTTCTCGCGGTCGTCGTCATCGGTGACGACCACGATCCCGCCGGCGGCAAAGGCTGCGAGCACGGCTTCCACGCGCTGATGGTTATCGAGCACTTTTGGCCCACTCCATTCAGGCCCGGGCGAACGGCCATGCCGGCGTCTCGCCCATCTGCCCACGCTGACGCAGATAGTGATCGGCGATCACGCATGCCACCATGGCCTCGCCGATCGGCACCGCGCGAATGCCGACGCAGGGATCGTGGCGTCCCTTGGTGCTGATCTCGGTCTCGGCACCATACCGATCGACGGTTCGCCGGGGCGTCAGGATCGACGAGGTCGGTTTGACTGCGAAACGGCAAACGATCGGCTGTCCGGTCGAAATGCCACCCAAAATGCCGCCCGCATGGTTCGAAAGAAACACTGGCTTACCGTCGTTGCCGATGCGAATTTCGTCGGCATTCTCCTCGCCGCTCAGCGCCGCCGCTGCAAAGCCAGCGCCGATCTCGACCCCTTTAACAGCATTGATGCCCATGAGAGCCGCGGCGAGATCGCCGTCGAGCTTGCCGTAGATCGGCGCGCCGAGACCAACTGGCACGCCTTCCGCGACGATCTCGATGACGGCGCCCACGGAGGAACCGCGCTTGCGGATGTCGTCGAGATAGGCTTCGAAGAATTTCGCTTGCTCCGCATCCGGACAGAAGAACGGATTGCGCTCGACCTCGTCCCAGTTCCAGCGCTTGCGCTCGATCTTGTGCTCGCCCATCTGGACCAGCGCGCCACGGACCGTCATGCCAGGCACGATTTTGCGCGCGACCGCGCCGGCGGCAACACGCATGGCGGTCTCGCGCGCCGATTGGCGGCCGCCGCCGCGATAGTCGCGAATGCCGTATTTGGCGTCATAGGTGTAATCGGCGTGCCCCGGCCGGTACTTGTCCTTGATGTCGGAATAGTCCTTGGAACGCGGGTCGACGTTGTCGATCACGAGCGCAATCGGCGTCCCGGTCGTCACCTGCTCGCCGGTCGCTTCATCGATGAACACGCCGGAGAGGATTTTCACCTGGTCCGGCTCGCGCCGCTGGGTGGTAAAACGCGACTGGCCCGGCCGCCTTTTGTCGAGATAGGGCTGGATGTCGGCCTCAGTCAGCGCGATGCGGGGCGGGCAACCGTCGACCACGCAACCGATCGCGACCCCGTGGCTTTCGCCGAAGGTCGTGACTCGGAAAAGATGGCCGAAGGTGTTGAACGACATGGAGTTCCATCCGCTGCGGTGTGGTAGCCCGCGTACCAGCCGGGGTCAAATCGACCTGCGGGGATCAGCCTCGCGATCGTCATCGCAAGATGCTCCGCCTCCGTGGACCAACCACTGGCCGCCGCCAAGTGGGGCCCTCATGCATAACGGGCGAGCCGGTTTCCCACGAAGGCGTAGACCACGCCCTGGTCGATGGAATAATGCGTGGCGTCCTGTGGCGGTGCGAGCCCGAGATGCGCGATCAGCGCGCGCGCGGTGCCGCCGTGCGCAGCGACTACCGTGTCCTTGTCGACCGTCTCGTACCATCCGCGTATTCGAACGGTCACTTGCGCATAGCTTTCGCCGCCCGGCGGCGTGAAGCCCCACTTGTCGGATTCACGTTCGGCAACGATATGCTTGTCCCGCGCCATGACTTCCGAATAGGTCAGCCCCTCCCATTCCCCGAACGCGATTTCGGCAAGCTGCGCTTCGACCGTGTAACCGGCGGGCTCGAGCCCGAGCGTTGCACGCATGATCTCCATGGTCTTGCGCGCACGCACGAGCGGGCTTGATACGTAATCGAAGCTTTCAGGCACCCGGTCGTCGCGGCGGAACAGGTCCCGCAGGATCTTGGCGCAACAGACTGCCTGCGCACAGCCTTCCGTGTTGAGCGGCACGTCGTGCCGGCCCTGCAACCGTTGTTGCACGTTCCAATCGGTGAGGCCGTGGCGCACGTAGTAGATGACGGGCCGTGGCACGAGTTCAGCTGTCTCCCGGGTTCAGATATCACCTGGTCCGCGCTGCACGCGGTCCGAGGATAGGCAAGGCGCCGCGTTGCGATGCCCGCTCCATTGCGCCGCGGGGGACAGACCGGACCCCGGGATGCGCCTCCGCCCCCATCAACCTCACTCCTTGCCGACAACGATGTCGGGCGCCTCGGGGTGTTTCATTCCGACGATGTGATAGCCGGCATCGACGTGATGAATCTCGCCCGTGACGGCGCGAGAGAGATCGCAGAGGAAATACACCGCAGTGTCGCCGACTTCCTCGATCGTCACGCTGCGCCGGAGGGGCGCGTTGTACTCGTTCCATTTGAGGATGTAGCGGAAGTCACCGATCCCCGACGCCGCCAGCGTCTTGATCGGGCCCGAGGAAATGGCGTTGACGCGGATATTCTTTTCCCCCAGATCGGCGGCGAGATAGCGAACGGACGCCTCGAGCGCCGCTTTGGCGACTCCCATCACGTTGTAATGCGGCATCCATTTCTCGGCTCCGTAATAGGTGAGCGTGAGCAGCGCGCCGCCCCGCGGCATCAGCCTCTCCGCGCGCCGGGCGAGCGCAGTGAACGAGTAGCAGCTCACCAGCATCGTCTTGGAAAAATTGTCCGGCGTCGTGTCCAGGTAGCGGCCAGACAGCTGATCCTTGTCGGAGAAGGCGATGGCGTGCACGAGGAAATCGAGCGCGCCCCATTTCGCTTCAACCGCCGCGAAAGCCGCGTCGACAGTGCTCAGTTCGGTTACGTCGCAGTGGCCGATCACCAGCCCGCCGATCTCTTGCGCCAGCGGTTCGACCCGTTTCTTCAACGCCTCACCCTGATAAGTGAAAGCGAGCTCGGCGCCCTGCCCGTGGCAAGCCTTTGCGATACCCCAGGCGAGCGAGCGGTTGTTGGCAACGCCCAGGATCAAGCCGCGCTTGCCGCGCAAGAGACCCGAGGTTTCCGGCATGATCTTCCTCGCTGCGCGGCCGACCGCGAGTCTCCCTATGACACAGGGCAGAGGACCCTACAAGCAGCCGCCATTTGCCGCACTTTCGCACCATCCAGCCGCGGGAATATCGCTGCGGCCAAAGTGTTTGTCCGGTGATATGGTTCACCTGCAAGGAGCGACGAACACGGTATCGGGACCGTTGGTGAATCGTCCCAATCGGCGATGCACGGCGGCGAGCTGGGAGGGAGAGTGTGTTGGGCGGATTCCGCCAAGGGATCGAGACCGCGATTCCGGCACTGCGACGGTATGCGCGCGCGCTCACCCGCAACGCCGAGCTTGCCGACGACCTCGTCCAGGACACGCTGGTGCGGGCGCTGCGGTCGGAGCATCTATTTCATGGTGGCGATATCCGCAGCTGGCTCTACACCATCCTGACCAATCTCAATCGCAACCGGCTGCGTGCGTTGGCGCGACGTCCCGCCCTGCAGGCCATCGACGACAACGATGCGCCCGAGATGGCGGGCCCGGAGGCTGGAGCGCGTGATATCGAGCGGGCGCTCGCATCGCTGGTGGAGGATCAACGCACGGCGTTGCTCCTGGTCGTGCTCGAAGGCCTCACCTACCGCGAGGTCGCCGAAGTGCAGGGCGTGCCAATCGGGACCGTGATGTCGCGACTCGCGCGCGCCCGCATGCAGATCAAGGCCTATCTCGACGGCGAACGCCCCGCGCTTCGCCGTATCAAATAAGTCGAGGAAGAAGACGATGATCGATCGAGATTCACCCGTGACCGAGGACGAGCTTCACGCCTATGTCGACGATGAGATTGCGGCCGATCGCCGTGGCGCCGTCGAGGCGTGGCTTGCCTCCCATCCGGAAGATGCCGCCCGCGTCGCCCAGTGGCGGGCGCAGGCCGATGCGATCCGCGCGCACTACGGCATGCTCGCCTCCGAACCAGTCCCCGCACGCTTCGACCTAGACCAGCTCGCCCGCGGCGTACGCTCCTGGCGCGCAATTGCTGCCGCGGCGGTGATCGTGGCTTTTCTCGCGGGCGGCGTCGTTGGCTGGATGGCGCACGGAGCATCTGCGGCGGCGCCGAGCCGCTTCGATACGTTCACCACGCAGGCGCTCGATGCCCACAGGGTCTACGTGGTCGAGGTGCGTCATCCGGTCGAGGTTACTGGCGGCGAGCGGCCGCATTTGGTGCAATGGCTGTCGAAACGTCTCGACTACGAACTGCGGATACCTGAGCTCGAGCCGAGCGGATTGAAGCTGGTGGGGGGACGGCTGCTGCCGGGTCCGTTTGGCCCGGCCGCATTCTGCATGTATGAAGGCCCCTCCGGGGAGCGCTTTACCATCTACTATGCGCGCACGGATTCGCCGCAGACTGCCATGCGTTACCGCGCGGCCGATCGCTTCGCCGCCGTGTATTGGGTCGAGCACGGGCTCGCTTACGTGGTGACTGGACCCGCCGACCGCGAGCGTCTGCTTAATGTCGCGCAGGCGGCCTACGACCAAATCGACAAGGGCACACCGCAGGGACGGCCGTGACGCGCCATCTCGCCACGGCCGACAAGCACGAAGTTCTTCAAGCGTCGTTTTCCGTCAGCCCATATCCTTCCTCGGATCATGGGGCTTGGTCTTTCGCCATTTGCGCATCAGCTCTTCGAGCTCCGTATCGCCGCCCTCGGGCAACACGATACGCACGGCGGCGAGCAGATCGCCTTTGCCGTCCTTGGCGGGAAAGCCCTTGCCTTTGAGGCGGAAGGTGCGCCCAGAGCTGGTGCCGGGAGGAATGGCAAGCTCGACCGCGCCCTCGAGCGTCGGCACGCGCACCTTGGCGCCAAGCACCGCCTCGTAGAGCGTGATCGCAAGCTCGAGCCGCAAATCGGCACCGGTGCGCGTAAACACGGGATGCGGCGCGATCGAAACTACGATCAGAAGATCGCCAGCATGGCTGCCAGCGCCGGCCGTCCCCTGCCCTTTCAGCCGGATGGTCTGGCCATCGCTTAGCCCGGCCGGGATCTTCACGTCGACCTCCCTCCCGGTCGGCAGCTGCACGCGCTTGTTCGTGCCCTTGGCCACTTCCAGCAAGGTGATGGTCAGCGTGGCAGTGATGTCCCGGCCGACACCAAAGTCCTCTTGCTCGAAGTGGAAACCGCCCGAACGCGCCGCGCCCCCGAACGCCTCCTTCAAGATATCCTCGAAGCCGCCGAAGCCGCGAAATCCGCCGCCGGCGCGGCCGCGGGCGTGTTGAAAGCCGTCGCGCCCCCAGCTGAACGTTTCAAAAACGCCTTCCCGGCCGAAGCCGCCCGGCCCCCGCCCGCCGCCGAAACCTTCGAAGCCCTGGAAGCGCGGCTTGCCCTCGGCGTCGATCTCGCCACGATCGAAGGCTTTGCGCTTGTCCGCCTCGCCCAGGATTTCATAAGCAGCGTTCAACTCGGCAAAACGCGCGGCTGCCCTCGGGTCATGCTTGTTGGCGTCCGGATGCAGCTTCTTCGCCTGCCGGCGGAACGCACTTTTGATCTCGGCGGCAGTCGCTGTCTTCGACACCCCCAGGACGTCATAGAGGTCACGCATCCTCAATCCCTCTCAGGCACGTCGTCACGGGTTATGCCGGGCACAGCCCCAACTATTCTTGCTCAATGTGGGGAGCAGGGCCCCAGACCGCAACGAGGGACGCCCACCCGGACGGGTCGAGCGCCTCCGATCGGGCGTGACCTCTTACGCCGCCTGACGGTGTTATTGTTTGTGTTGTCCGGGGCGCGTCCGGCAGCGGTGGAAGCAGGTTTTGCGTCCGAACGCGCTCTCCATCTAGAGTGACTGCTTGCCGGACGGCAAAGCCCAGGGCCAAGGTTTGCAAGGGGGATGAATGTCGCGCGTCAAGCTCACCATCGCCACCACCGACTATGATCATTTCCGAGACTTCCGTCTCGGCATCGTCAACGCCGAAGGCATCGACCACACCTGGCTTACGCTCGGCCACCATGAAGTGTTCGCGCGCTTCACCTTCAACCGCGAGTGGGAGGTGAGCGAGCTGTCGTTTGCGAAATTCTGCGCACAGGTGACACGCAGGACACCCGACATTATCGGCCTTCCGGTCGTCTGCTCGCGCCTCTTTCGGTTCTCGTCGTTCTACGTGAATAAGAAGAGCAAGATCAAAACGGCGGCCGATCTCCGGGGTAAGACGATCGGCTCGCCTGAATGGGCCCATACGGCCGCGGTCTATATGCGCGGCTGGCTCAATGACGAGCACGGCATCGGACTCCGCGACGTCCACTGGTATCAGGCGGGCGCCAATGAGGCCGGCCGCGTCGAGAAGGTCGAGCTTGATCTTCCAACGGGGGTGAAGCTCACGCGCGTCAACGATAAATCTTTGAGCGAGATGATCGCGTCGGGTGAGATCGACTGCGCGCTGATCGCCCGTCCGCCGAATTCGTTCCTGCAGGGCCATCCGGACGTGGTGCGCTTGTTTCCGAACTATCTGCAGATGGAGGAGGCCTACTACGAGCAGACCAGGGTCTGGCCCATCATGCACATCATCGCGATTCAGAGGCGGGTGCTCGACCAGCATCCCTGGGTCGCGCGCAATCTTTACAACGCCTTCGTCGAATCGAAGCACCGCAGCCTCGAGCGCCTGCTCGATCCCGCCGTCTCGCGCTATCCGCTCGCCTGGCTGCCGAGCTATGCGCGCAAGATGTACGAACTGTTCGACGGCGACCCTTTCCCTTATGGCATCGAAGAGAACCGGCCGACGCTGGAGCAGTTTCTGCGCTACACCCGCGAGCAGGGGATCGCGCACCGCCACGCCGCGCCCGAGGAGATTTTCCCCGAGGGGATCATGACTGCGGTCAGAGTGTAACGCGAGAGTGCTGGCCCTACGTGTTGTTCCAAGGCCGCAAATTGCGCACTTCCCACTTGCCGCGCTTGGCGCGGCAGGCCGCACCCTGCAACCATAACTCGCTGCCGTTCTTCACGTAGCTGGCGAGAAAATCGCGGCACGTGATCCCATCCTGACTGTAGTCCGAGGCGAGCGGTGTAACGGTGCCGCGGGCCCCGGTCTTCGGATTCTCCCACGGCACGCTGCTGTGCTTGCCGCCCTTGATCAAAAGCTCGCTCACGGCGGCGCGGGCGACGGCGAGATCGGTCTCGGCCGGCGTCTCCGCGGTCGCTTTGGGCGCGGCGGCTCGGGGCGAGTCGGCCTCAGCGGCTGCTCCGGCATCTTTGTTCGCAAGCCGGGTGTCGAGCTGGTAGGAGACACTGCAGCCGCCCCCCATCAGCGCAAAGGCGAGCAACCACGCGTGCGCCTGCAGGCGCCGCATCGCCACGTGCCATGAGCCCGACGTTCCTCTATAACGGGGCTGCTGGAACAACGAGCTCGGCCCCGACGCCACCACCCGGATACTCCGCAGAATGTCTGAATCAGCTCCGATAGAACACCCGGCCGGGTTAACAAGTAGTGATTTCACCGAGGCTGACGAGCCTTTGCGGCTGTTTGCCGCCTGGTTCGAGGAAGCGACCCGGAGCGAGCCGCGCGATCCAACCGCCATGTCGCTGGCCACCGTCGACGAGGACGGCCTGCCCAACGTCCGCATGGTGCTTATGAAAGGCTTCGGTGAGGGGGGCTTCGTATTCTATACCAACATCGAAAGCCAAAAGGGCCGGGAATTGGATCGAGACCACAAAGGCGCACTCCTTTTTCATTGGAAATCGCTCAACCGGCAGGTGCGATTGCGCGGCCCCGTGGAACGGATCGAAGATGTGGAAGCGGATGCCTATTTTGCGACCCGCCCGCGCCTCACTCAGATCGGCACCTGGGCCAGCAAGCAGTCGGCACCGCTCGAGAGCCCGCACGCGTTCGAGAAGGCGATCGCATTTTACGCCGCGAAATTTGCCGTCGGGGCGATTCCAAGACCGCCGAATTGGACCGGCTACCGCCTCCGGCCGCTCTTGATCGAGTTCTGGCAAGAGCGGCCATTCAGGCTGCATGACCGGGTCGAGTTCCGGCGCGAAGCGCTCGAGGCTCCCTGGCATAAGACGCGGCTCTATCCGTGATAGCGTTTCTCGGCCAGGCGGAAGCCGGTTAGGCCCCGAAAACGCAACAGCGCCGCAGCGGTTTCTGGTTTCGCCGGAACGCAAACCGCTCTAGCATCGGTTAACGTTTTGGGATTTGACCTTCATGGCGACGCCGCACTCGAACCAACCGCGCCGCGCCCTCCTGCTCACCGGGGCGAGCCGTGGCATCGGCCATGCCACGGTTAAGCGATTTTCGGCGGCCGGTTGGCGCGTGATTACCTGCTCGCGCCACCCGTTCCCGGAGAATTGCCCCTGGGAAATGGGGCCCGAAGATCATATCCAGGTTGATCTTGCCGATCCCGACCGCACGCTCTCCGCCATTGCCGACATCAAGCATCGGCTCGAGAACGGGGAACTGCACGCCCTCGTCAACAACGCCGCGATCTCGCCCAAGGCCAACGGCGGCACGCGTCTCTCCTCGATCGATACCACCGTCGATGTTTGGGACCACGTGTTCCGCGTGAACTTCTTCGCACCGATCATGCTCGCACGCGGCCTGTTGGAAGAGCTCAAAGCCGCCAAAGGCTCCGTCGTCAACGTCACCTCCATCGCCGGTTCGCGTGTTCATCCCTTCGCGGGGGCCGCGTACGCCACCTCAAAAGCGGCGCTGGCCGCGCTCACCCGCGAGATGGCGGCTGATTTCGGTCCGCTCGGCATCCGCGTCAACGCCATCGCGCCCGGCGAAATCGATACCACGATCCTGTCCCCCGGGACCTCGGAAATCGTGGCCCATCAAATTCCGATGCACCGGCTCGGCACCCCTGACGAAGTTGCCAAGATCATCTACGTGCTATGCACCGACACCTCGTCCTACGTGAACGGCGCCGAAATTCACATCAACGGAGGCCAGCACGTCTGAGGATGAAGGGACTGACGACGGGGGCGGATGGCAACGACCGTCGTCGGTACTCGGTTCAGAGCCACTTCTTCCATTTGAAGAAGAAGTACGGCAGCGCGGCTGCGAACACCATCAGCACGATCGCAATGGGATAGCCGAGGTGCCAGTCGAGCTCCGGCATGTGCTTGAAATTCATGCCGTAGATCGACGCGATCAACGTCGGCGGCATCAGCGCCACGGCCGCGACCGAAAAAATCTTGATGACATTGTTCTGTTCGATGGTGACCACCCCGAGCATGGCGTCGAGGAGGAACTGAATCTTGTTTGAGAGATAGGCAGCGTGGTCGGACAACGAGTGGACGTCGCGCTGCATTCCGCGCAGCTGAGCACGCGACTCTTTCGCCCAACGCATGCTGTCGGCTTCGTTGGCGAGGTAGAGCAGTAGGCGCCCGATCGAGACCAGGCTCTCACGCACCTTGGAAGCGAGGTCGCCCTTCTTCCCGATCGCCTTGAGAATTTCGTTGTAGCTTCGACTGCGGTCGGCGCGCCCGGCCTCCAGCTCGAAAATATCGTGCGAGATCTGGTCGACCTCGGAACCGATGCGCTCCAAAATGTCGGCCGCACGATCGATGACGGCGTCGAGCAGGTCCATCATGACCGATTCTCCGGTCACGGTCGGCGAGCAAACCCGAGCGAGCTTGTTGCCCACGATCATGAATGGCCGCGGGTCATCGTAGCGCACCGTAATGAGCCGGTGGCCGGACAGAATAAAGGTCACCGGCGTCGTCTTCGGGGTGTCGGTGTCGGATTGGCACATCAGCGTCGCGGTCATGTAACGCGCGCCGTTTTCCACGTAGAGGCGGCTCGTGACCTCGATCTCCTGCATCTCTTCGCGCGTGGGAACGGCCATGCCGACCTTGCGCTCGACGATCTTGTCTTCCTCATGGGCCGGGTTCACGAGGTCGAACCAGACCGCGCTGTCAGGGACGTCGACATCCGACGTGACCGCCATGCGGTCGAGCGATGTGCCGCGCGGAACGTAGACCCACAGCATGACCCCTCCGCCAGCCCCGGCGCGTCTTGGCTTCGCGGGCGAGCGCGGTGCGCCGCCAGCGACCTCATTGCGCCAGTGATGGCCCAATCAAGCCCGTTCTTGCAAGAACAATGAGCGAGGATGCAAGCAACGCCGCAGGGGCGAAGCCCGAGCGGCTTGCGGACAGACTTGATCCTGCGGGGAAACGCTAGCGGGAGGCGACGCCTGCGCGGAACGATCAGGCCGCCAACCCCGCGATCCACTTGTCCGGTTGATGGACGGCCGGGGCATAAGCGGGGTTCTTGACCTCGCTCCGGTACTGCAGCGCCGCCGCAACGGCGGATATTCCGATCTGGCCGTAGTGGCTGTCGAGACTTGATTCGTCGCGGCGGGCGTTTTCACCGGATTGCGCCGCATTGTTCTTGGTCATTTTCTGCTCCGTGGGAACTCTCAATTCTCACCCGTTCGTCTGCTGGGCAGGTTTCTGAGATGGCGAGCGAGTGCGGCCGAAATGCGCAACAAATCGTGTCCTATCGTGACATTTCAAACAGAGCGTAAAGGGATTTGGGACTCATTGCTGCCGATGGCCGTGGAGATCGATGTCCAGGGGGCCCGCCGGCCGCTTGTTTGCTTGTGAACCCCACGGCGCCTCCAACATGGTAAACCTCAAGTTAAGATATTTCGCGTTAGGCTCTGCGGTGCGGCCGGGGACTGATTCCGGGTCGCGGGAGAGGCAACTTTCCACAACGCGGGTCCAAATTGCGGCATTCCTGCAACAGGTTCCGACGACTATCGAATTGGGCCCTTATCGCCCTGGAACTGCGGAGTTCTTTTAGTTACCTAATTGGGGCTGAGGGACTCGAAAGAACCGACTGTGGGGCGCGCCGAGAGCGTGACGGGGGCAGGTATGGCGGTACGGGGAGTCGCATTGCTTCTGGCCGGGGTTTTGCTCGCTGGATGCGTGCATACGCAATTGGAACCGGCCTCCGACGTCGCCATGACTGCGCGCGACAAGAAGCTGCTCGCCAATGCGCCTTATGCGAAAGCGAACATCCCGGTCGCTTACCAGCGTGCGATCGTGCGTTATCACCGGAAAGAAGCGCCGGGTACGATCGTCGTCGATAGCGACGCGCGCTATCTCTATTACGTGCTGCCGGACAACCAGGCGATCCGCTACGGCGTGATCGTGGGCGAAGAGGCGCAGTCGTGGTCCGGCGTCGCGAAGGTCGGCCGCAAGGAAGAATGGCCGGCGTGGACGCCGACCGAGGGCGAGAAGAGGCGACTCGGCCCGCTCCCGAACTATGTCGAAGGTGGACCAGCCAATCCGATGGGCGCCCGCGGGATTTACCTTTACTCCGGCGGCAAGGACACGCTGTACCGCATCCATGGCACCAACCAGCCGGAATGGATCGGGCATGCGATCTCGTCAGGCTGCATCCGGATGACCAATGAGGACGTGATCGATCTTTACAATCGCGTCAAAATGGGCGCGATCGTGGTGACGCTGGGACCGAGATCGGGTGAGTCGCGGGTGGCGACAGCCGACCCACGCTACAACTGAGGGCTCGAGGGGGCTGGGAGCGGCGTCGGGCGGCAGCCCGGCGCCGTTTCATTTTGCAGTTTTAGGCTTCCATGAGCCGTTCGCGCTTGACCCAATCCAGGGTTTGATCGAGCGCGCGGCCGAGGCGGTCGAACAGTTCGTCGATCTCCGCCGGCGCGATGATGAGCGGCGGACAGATCGATACGATATCGCCGACGAGGAAGCGCACGATCAGCCCCTCCTGTTCGGCGCAGCGCACGGCGCGCGCCCCGACCCCAGCCTTCGCCTCGAACGAACGTTTGGTCTTCTTGTCGGCGACAAGCTCGATGGCGCCGACGAGCCCTAGGCCGCGAGCCTCTCCGACCAGGGGGTGCTTGCCGAGCGCGGCAAGTCGGGCCTGGAACTGCGGCGCCTTGCGCGCGGCCTGCTCGGCGATGCGCTCGCGCGCGTAGATGTCGAGCGCCTTGAGCGCCACCGCCGCCGCGACCGGGTGACCCGAATAGGTGAAGCCATGGCCGAAGGTGCCGATCTTGCGGCTCTCGACTAGCATCGCCTGGTACATCGGCTCGGGCACCGTCAGCGCGGCCATCGGAACGTAGGCCGAAGTCAAGGCCTTCGCGACCGTGATCGAGTGCGGCTCGAACCCAAGCGCGGTGCAGCCGAACATTGTTCCCAGCCGGCCGAACCCGCAGATCACCTCGTCCGAGATCATGTACACGTCGTAAGTCCGGCAAACCTTCATCATTTCCCGAAAATAGGTTTTCGGCGGCACGATCACGCCGCCGGCGCCCATTACTGGCTCCGCGATGAAGGCGGCAACCGTCTCCGGACCCTCCTTGCGAATGAGTTCTTCGAGTTCCTCCGCCAGTCGCCGCGCGAATTCCTCTTCGGTCTCGCCCGCCTGCGCGAAGCGGTAGTGGTGCGGACAGCCCGTATGCAAAATTCCCGCGATCGGCAGGTCGAAATCCAGCTGGTTGTTCGCCAGCCCCGTGAGCGAGGCCGCCGCAATGGTCACACCGTGATAGGCCTTGCGGCGGCTGATGATCTTCTTTTTCCTTGGCCGGCCGAGCGCGTTGTTCATGTACCAGACGAGCTTGACCTGACTGTCGTTCGCCTCCGAACCCGAGGAGCAGAAGAATACCTTCGACGTCGGAACCGGCGCGATCTCCTTGAGCCTTTCGGCGAGCTCGATCGCGGGGTCATGGCTCTTAGCGGTGAAGAGATGGCTGAAGGGGAGCTTGCGCATCTGCGCCGTCGCCGCCTCGACCAACTCTTCGTTGCCGTAGCCGAGTGCGGTGCACCAGAGCCCCGCCATACCCTCGAGATACGCCTTGCCCTCGCTGTCGTAGACGAACACGCCCTGCCCGCGCTCGATGATCAGCGGACCGGTTTCGCGCAGCGTCGCGAGGTTGGTGTAGGGGTGAACCAGGGTCTCGAGGTCGCGGACGGCGAGGTTGCGAAGGGGCGGCATGGCTTTGCTCTCGGTTTATCAGCGATATAGGCGCCGAAACGAGCTGGCGTCAAAAGCCTCCCGCGTTCCCGGCCGGGGGTGAACTCACGACGCCGGCTGCCCGGGCGAGACTCGCCAAACGCAATATTGCGCCAAGCACCGGCCGTGTCGCCAGCTACGCCCCGGTCGATTCTTTACCTTCATGGCGTGGCAGACGCAGGGCGCGGCCGTGGCAGCGGTACTTGCGCGGCCTCATCGCCGGGCTCGCGGACATCCCACTGGCACATGCGGTGGCCACCCACGCGTTCGGCCAGATCCACATGGACGTGGTTCTCGTGATAGCCGTCTGAACCAGGGCCGAGCACGGTGCTGAAACGGGCGCAGGTATCTTTCCGCAAACGCTCGCGAAAATCCTTGGCCACAGTCGTGTCGGTCAACTCGACGACTGTGCCGTTGGCGAGCTTGAACGAGCGGATGTCGAGCGCGTTGGCCTTGCCATGCTCGGAGAGCCTCGCTCCGATGATCCGATTGCGGCCGCGGCAATCATAAGCGGCATAGTTGTCGATGCTTTTGAGCGCTCCCCCCAGCGAGCGCACCGCAGGCACCACATCATCGCGCACCCAATGCACGATGGCCTCGGCAAAACTGCAGCGGACGATCGCGGGCGGCGTCACCGCCACCTGCCTCTTGTCGGCGAGCCGCACCGCCTCGAGCCTCACCACATCGTCCACGACGCACTCGCCGGGTCCGGCCAGGGCCGGCTGCGACGGCGCGACCGCCAATTCGGCCGTGAGCCGCAGCCGGCAGGCCGAGGGCGGCGGCGCCTCCTCGGGCGTCGCGTCTTGCGCGGACGGGATGGGTGAAATCTCCGGTGGCCGCGGGCGCGGCAATGGGATGACCCGTGCGGCCGCGAATTCGCAAGGAGCGAAGGCGCAAAGGGCGGCAAGGATGATGAGTGCGCGGAGGGGCTTCACCGTGGCGATATCGGCAAGGATTGCGACCTTATAGCGGCCAATCGGCATTGCACGGCTGATCCCGGCAAACAACCATGGCACAGCAGTTCCGGCGAAGGCCGGCCCCGGACTTGATCTGCGGTGGCAGCTCCTTCGCCGTAGCAAACGCGCAACCACACTCGCTAGAGTTGGAAAAACGGATGGCAGGCCCGACAGTATGGCTCATTTCGATGTGGTGGTCTGCGGCCTGGGCGCGATGGGGAGCGCGGCGCTCCAGCATCTGGCGCGCAGAGGCAAGCGGGTGCTCGGGCTGGAGCGTTACGCGCCGGGTCACGACCGTGGCTCCTCCCATGGCCTGACGCGCATCGTTCGACTTGGATACTTCGAACATCCCTCCTATGTCCCCTTGCTGCGCCACGCTTACAAACTGTGGCATGAACTCGAACAAACAATCGGGCGACAGCTTCTCCATGTCACCGGCATCGCCGAGATCGGGCCGGCCCATAGCGCCTTGGTGCGGGGAACACTAGCCTGCGCCCATCTCCACGCTTTGCGCCACGAGCTACTTGCAGCGCCGGAATTGATGCGCCGCTTCCCTGCCTTTAGGGTGCCGCCGGACTATGTCGCCGTGGTCCAACCGGATGGCGGAGTTCTCGAAGTCGAGCCCGCGATTGCAGCGCAACTCGCACTCGCGACGGCCACAGGGGCGGAAATTCGCACGGGCGAAGTGGTCCGAGCGGTTGAGCCGCGCGCGGGCCGCGTGCGCATCGTTACCGATCGCGGGAGCGTCGAGGCCGGGGCTGCCATCGTCGCGGCCGGCGCGTGGGTGAGGTCGCTGCTGCCCGAGCTTGCCGCACCGCTGCGGGTGACCCGCGAGGTGATGGGCTGGTTCGAACCGACTGACGCTCAGCTATTTTCGGGCGGCCGCACTCCGGTATTCATCATCGAGAGCCGGCATGGCATGCATTACGGCATTCCACCCCAAGGAAGCGTCCACGCCGGCGTCAAAGTCGCCAAGCACCACCATCGCAACGAAACGGTCGACCCAGACGCTTACGACCGAACGGTGTCTGTAGCGGACGAGGCATTGATACGCGCCGCCGTCGCCGAACATATCCCGGCGGCGAACGGCCGGCTCATCGCCGCCAAGACCTGCCTCTACACCATGACTCCCGACGGCGATTTCGTCATCGATCGCCTGCCCGGCGCCTCCAATATCATCGTCGCTTCGCCCTGCTCCGGTCATGGCTTCAAGTTCGCGCCCGTGATCGGCGAGATTCTGGCCGACCTCGCCACCACCGGCGCGACGCCCCATGACATCGCGCGGTTTTCTCTTGGGCGGTTTGGCTGAGCCGCCAGAGGGATGCCGCATATTCTCCAGTTGCACGGCCGCGACATGCCGGTAACCTTGGGGCGCGCGTCCGCCAAGCGGACGGCGGTGTTGCCGATGTAGCCGAGCCGGCGCGGTTACGTATAGTCGGCTGCGCTACGCGCTCCGACGCCATAAGCAAGAACCAAAGGGAAACGCCATGCTTGGGCTGATGCAGGACTGGCCGCTCCTGTGCCATCGCATCATCGACCACGCCGCGATCAACCACGCCGAGCGGCCGATCGTCACGCGCTCGATCGAAGGCCCGCTTCACGCCACCACCTATGCCGAGGTCCGCACCCGCGCCCTGCGATTGGCACAACGGCTCGACAAGGACGGCATCCGGCTCGGCGACCGCGTTGCGACGCTGGCCTGGAACACGTGGCGCCATCTCGAAGCCTGGTACGGCATCATGGGGATCGGCGCGATCTATCACACGGTCAATCCGCGGCTGTTTCCTGATCAGATCGCCTGGATCATCAATCACGCCGAGGACCGCGTGATGCTGGCCGATCTGACGTTCATTCCGCTGTTGGAAAAGCTTGCCGACAAACTGCCCACCGTCGAACGCTACGTGGTGCTGACTGACGGCGCGCACATGCCGCAAACCTCGCTCAAGAATGCCGTCGCGTACGAGGAGTGGATCGGCGAAGTCGACGGCGATTTTGCCTGGAAGAAGTTCGACGAGAATACCGCTTCCGGCATGTGCTACACCTCAGGAACAACCGGAAACCCGAAGGGCGTCGTCTACTCGCACCGCTCCAACGTCCTGCACGGGCTGATGGCCAACAATTCCGACATGAAGGGCTATTCGTCCCGCGACGTCGTGATGCCGGTCGTGCCCATGTTCCACGCCAATTGCTGGGCGATGATGTTCGCGGCACCGATTGCGGGCGCCTCCATGGTCATGCCGGGCGCCAAGCTCGACGGAGCATCGGTCTTCGAATTGCTCGACCGCTACAAGGTGACCTGCACCGCCGCAGTGCCGACGGTCTGGCTCATGCTGCTGCAACACCTCGAAGGGACCGGCAGCAAGTTACCCCATCTCAAGAAGGTCATAATCGGCGGCTCGGCTTGCCCGCGCGCTGTAGCCAAAATTTTCCAGGACATCTACGGCGTCGAGGTGATCCACGCCTGGGGCATGACCGAAATGAGCCCGCTCGGCACCGCCTGCACCTTCAAGCCCGAATACGCCGGGCTGGCGGGAGACGCGCGGCTCGACATTCAGCAGAAACAGGGGCAGTCGCCGTTCATGGTCGAGATGAAAATCACCGACGATGCCGGCAAGCGGCTGCCCTGGGACGGCAAGACCTCCGGGCGCCTCAAGGTGCGCGGACCGTGCGTGGCCAGGGCCTACTTTAAGGAGGATGACGCGCTCCTCGACGAGGAGGGTTTCTTCGACACCGGTGACGTCTCCACCATCGACCGCTACGGCTATATGCAGGTCACCGACCGCGCCAAGGACGTGATCAAATCGGGCGGCGAGTGGATTTCCTCGATCGACCTCGAGAACCTCGCCGTCGGCCATCCCAAGGTGGCGGAAGCAGCGGTGATCGGCGTGAAGCATCCGAAGTGGGACGAGCGGCCTCTGCTCGTCGTCGTTCTCAGGAAGGATCAGTCCGCCACCAGGGATGAGATCTTGAAATTCATGTGCGGCAAGGTTGCCAACTGGTGGATGCCCGACGACGTCGTTTTTGTCGACGAGATCCCGCATACCGCGACCGGCAAGATCCAGAAGACGGTGCTGCGCGAGCGGTTCAAGGATTTCATCCTGCCGAGTGCTGCTGCCGTACGGTAACTGCGGGCGTCGCGCGGTCCCAGGTGATGTCGTCGGTTGCGGAACCCTCGCATCCTCACGGCCCGATGCGGTAAGGTGCGGTCCCAATCATCGCGGTCTCCTCCGGGAAGCCAACGCATGACCACCTTCGACGCGACCGTGCCCGCGGCGCAAGTCGGCATGTTTGCGCCCGCGGGCGGCATCGTCCGTTTTCTTGGCGAAGCCGGGGCGTTCTGGCGGCTCCTCGCCCACGGCGCCGTATTGCTGATGTTCACCCTCGGCATCTACCGGTTCTGGCTCACGACCGACATCCGCCGATACCTTTGGGCCAACACCGAGCTCGCAGGCGAGAGCTTCGAATATACCGGAACCGCGCGCGAGCTCCTGCTCGGATTTTTGATCGCGATCGCCATCCTGCTTCCGCTCTACGCCGCCTTCTTCCTATTGACGCTCAGCCTCGGCGAGCTATCGAGTTGGATCGCCCTTCTGTGCCTGACCTTGCTCGGCCACTACGCGGTCTATCGGGCGCGGCGCTACCGCCTGACCCGCACCGTCTATCGCGGCGTGCGCTTCCATCAGAGCGGCTCGGCTTGGCAATATGCCGTATGCGCGCTCTCCTGGTGGATCTTGATCGCGCTGACTGCGGGACTTGCCTACCCATTCGCGCAGTCGCGACTCGAGCGCTTCAAGATGCGCAACACCTTCTTCGGAAACCTGCGAGGCCGCTTCGAGGGTTCGGGCTTTCGTCTCCTCCTGCGCGGCTTTGTGCTGTGGCTGCTCGCGGTCGTGCCGTTTGCCATTGGATTGATTGCGACGCTGCGCGCCGTCAACTGGAGCACGCTGGCGGCCGCGCCGGGTGGCGACGAGCTCCCGAGCTGGCTCGAGGCCAGCGGGCTTGCCGGCGCGGTCGTTTACGCGGGGTTGACCGGCACTTGGCTCCTGCTCTCGTTTGCCATCCTCTATCCCATCTTTCAGGCGATGATGCTGCGCTGGTGGGCGTCCGGATTGCGCTTCGGCGGCGCAACGGTGACGTCACGCCTGCGCACCGCGCAGCTCTACGGCGTCTATGCCCGCTTTCTATTGTACGCGCTGCTCTTCACCTTAGTGGCGGGTGCAATCATCGTGCCCGGCGCGTTTGCGCTCGCGCGGCTCACGGGCGAACTCGATTCGATGCCCAAGGAAATCATCACGACGGTTGCGGGACTTACCGCTTATGTCGCGATAGCGCTCGGCTACTCGACCGTCTATCAGGCGACCGTCAAGCTCGGGCTCTGGCGCTCTGTGGTGGAAACCCTCGACATCTCCAATCTCGCCGTGCTCGAACAGGTCACAGCGGCCGGACAGCCGGCCTCCCCGGTTGGCGAAGGGCTCGCCGATGCACTGAGCGTGGGCGGAATATGAACGCGTCATGACCACGGGCCACGGCATCTTTTTTGACGGCGTGACCAGCGCGCGCCGCGAGGTTGCGGTCGAGCTCGCGCCGCAAGCGCTGCGCATCAGTGCCTCCGACGGAACCGTTCTTGCCGAATGGCCCTACCAGGCGCTCGAAACCCTGTCGGCGCGCGATAACGTGCTGCGCCTCGGCAAGGCCGGTAGTCCAGTCCTCGCGCGGCTCGAGGTCCGCGACCCGCAATTGGCCGCCGCCATCGACGAGCGGTCGCTGCCGGTCGACCGCAGCCGCCGCGGCGAGCGGCGCATGCGGACCAAAGTCATCGTCTGGAGCCTGGCCGCCACCGCCTCGCTCGTCCTCGTCGCCGTCTTCGGCGTGCCGCGGATCGCGACCGAGCTTACCGGCGCCATTCCTCACTCGATCGAGCGCAAACTCGGCGCGGCGATCGCCAGGCAGGTGCGCGCGAGCCTCGACAGCCGCCACGCCGGCGCCGCTTTCGAATGCGGAAGTAGCGCGCAAGAGAAGCCGGGCCGAGCGGCATTCGATAAGCTCATGGGTCAGATCGAGGCCGCAGCAGGCTTGCCAATCCCGCTCAACGCTTTCGTCGTCCGGCGATCCGAACCCAATGCCATTACGCTCCCGGCAGGGTACATCTACGTCTTCCAAGGCCTTCTCGACAAAGCCGAGACACCGGATGAGCTCGCCGGCGTGATTGCGCACGAGGTCGGCCATGTCGCCCACCGCGACGGGACGCGAACGGTGCTGCAAGCGGCGGGCCTTTCGCTGCTTTTCGGCATGCTGCTCGGCGACTTCGTCGGCGGTGGCGCGGTCGTATTCGCGGCCAAGACTATTCTGCAGACGAGCTATACCCGCGATGTCGAGGCCGCCGCGGATGCCTATGGCGTGGCGCTCATTGCCAAGATCGACGGTGATGCGCGCGCGCTCGGCAAGATCCTGTTGCGGATCGCGGGAACCACCCATCCCGGACCAAAAATCCTGTTGGATCATCCGGACACTCGCGACCGCGTCGCCGCCATCGAAGCGATGACGGCATCCGCGCCGACGCGACCTCTGCTCGAGCGGGGGGAATGGGCGGCGCTCAAGGCGATCTGCTCTGGTTCGTGAGGAAGACCGATGGCGCGCCATCACATGCACTCGGAGCCAACCTCACGGCTCGCTATCTGGGCGCGGCGCATGGCCGCATTCGCTTTTGTGGCCTCCTTCCTCGCGGTCATCATCGTGCGTTCGGGCTTGCTCGAAATCCGACCCGCGCTCGCAACCTTTGCAGGCGCGCTCGCCATTGCCGTCGTGGCCCTCGTGCTCGCCCTCGCCGCCTTCGTCGTGATCTGGACCGAGGGATTGGCAGGCATGGGCGCCGCGTTGACGGCGATGGCGGTCTCGCTCGCGCTCCTCGCCTACCCTGCCTATTTCGGGCTCAAGGCGTATCGGCTGCCTTGGATCTACGACATCACCACGGATCCGATTGATCCGCCGCGCTTCGAGGCGCTGGCGCGGCTGCGCGTACGCGATGCCAACCCGACCACCTATGCGGGCCTCTATGCCGCCGAACAGCAGCGCACCGCCTATCCGGACGTCGGTCCGCTCGGAACCAATGCGACGGTGCAGGCCGCCTACGACGCCGCGCTCGCGGTGGTCAACAAGCGCAGGTGGCGCATCGTCGACGCACGCGCGCCCCAGGCCGGACGGCGCGAGGGGCGCATCGAAGCTGTCGCGCGCACCCCGATCATGGGATTTCGCGATGACGTCGTGATCCGCGTGCGGGCCGAGACCGACGGCGTGCGTATCGACGCGCGCTCCTCTTCGCGCTACGGCTCCTTCGATTTCGGCACCAATGCTGCGCGCGTGCGGGGCTTGATGAACGACATCGAAGACGCGATCCGCGCCCAAAAGCCGGAGCGGCCGCCGCCGACACAGCAGCCGGCGAAGAAATCGACCGGCAAGAAAGACCAGCCCAAAAGGTAAAGGTCATCCCAAGCGGTAGCGACCCTCGCTCGAGGGCTCTCCCTCGGTCGCCACGAGCCCGCGCGTCACCAGGTCCTCGAGATGGGCGAGAACCGACAGGCCCGCCGCCTTCACGAGCCGGGGATCGAGCCCGATATAGATGCCGCGCACGAGGGTGGGGATATCGGCCTCGCCCTTGGCCAGCCGGTGCAGGATCGCGGCCTCGCGATCCTGGCGATGGCGAATGTAGTGCTGCACGAAGCGGGGTGCCTCGCGCACAGCGCCGCCGTGGCCGGGCAGGTAAATCGGTTCCGCCCGGCGCGCGAGCTTTTGCAGCGACGCCATGTAATCGCTCATCGCGCCGTCCGGCGGCGCGACAACGGGCGTGGACCACGCCATGACGTGGTCGCCCGAGAACAGGAGATCGGCCTCCCGCAACGCAAAGGCCATGTGATTGGCGGTATGGCCAGGCGTCGTCACCGCCTCGATGGTCCAGCTTGGGCCGGTGACGACCTCGCCATCGGCGAGCGTGCGATCGGGCCGAAACTCCGTGTCGTTGCTCGCGTCCATGCGCGGCGCCTCGCCGATATGGAGGGCGCGAGCGGGCCGGTGCGCTCCCTCGGCGAGGACCAAGGCGCCGGTTGCCGCCTTGATCCGGGGCACCGCCGGGGAATGATCGCGATGGGTGTGGGTCACGAAGATATGGGTGACGGTTTCCCCGCGCACGGCGTCGAGAAGGGCCGCGATGTGCGTCTCATCGAGCGGGCCGGGGTCGATGATGGCGACCTGACCTCGGCCGACGATGTAGGACACGGTCCCCTTGAACGTGAAGGGCCCGGGGTTGTTGGCGAGCAGCCGCCGCACGCCGGGCACCACCTCCTCCACCGTTTCAGGCGGAAGGTCGAAGCTGCGGTCGAAAGGAATATCGGCGCTCATGCGCACCGGCCGCCGGAGCGGACGGGCCGCCTAGGGCCGTAACGCACGTCGAGATCGGAAGCCAACGCTCGCGCGATCGCTCGATCAGCCGAGCTTGCGTCCAATGATGTCTTCGCAACGCACGTCGTCGCGCTCCTCGCCGAGATAGAGCGCCCCCGACATGGCGGCCCGCATCCGGTTCGACGGCGGCCCCGCCGTTCCCCACCGATCCGGCAGGGGCATCATTTTTTGCCAGTAGTCGGCATTTTGCGGCACGTGCGTGGCGTCATCGAGCTGGTCGAGCTCGGTCGTGTATTCCGCGACGAAGCCGTTCGGCTCGATGAAATAGGAGAACACGTTGCTGCCCGGTCCGTGGCGCCCGATGCCCCACTCGATGTCGAAGCCATTCTGCTTGACGCGCCCGGTACCGCGCATCAGCCCATCGATATTCGGCAACTCATAAGCCACGTGATTGAGCGACGGCCCGTTGTTGCGGAAGATCGCGACGCTGTGGTGATCCGCGCTGCAGCGCAAGAACTCCATCATGTGCGTGCTGTCGGAAAGCTTGAAGCCGAGAACGTCGATGAAAAACGGGACTTGATCATTGGTGCGCGCGCTGTTGAGGACAACGTGACTGATCTTGGTCGGCCGCGAGCGATCCAAAACGACGCTCGGATGCTGCACGCGATCCGATGAGATGCTCATCGGCAGCCCATCGGGCGTATGGAAGCGAAAACCGTAACCGCCGCCGGCGCCAGGGTCGAGGGGCGCTGGGTCGCCCGCGACCTCGATGCCATAGCCCTTCGCCTTGGCGCAGAGCGCATCGACCGCCGAGCGGTCATTGGCGGCGAAATGCACACCCAGCAGAGCGGGCTTTGGCCGCTCCCGGATGGTCAGCACGTGATGCTCGCCGCCGGTGGCGCGGAAGTGGATGCCGTCGCCCTCGGAGCAAACTGGTTCGAGGGCCCACACCTTGGTGTAGAACTCCGCCGATTGATGAAGATCGCGAACGCCGAGCTCGATGCTGCGGACGCCAGTAACCCTGCTGTTTGTCATGGTCGTGACCTCTTGCCATCGCCT
>WNGD01000522.1_pt1 | contig 40768 bp, 36 predicted proteins | sample 5400671 | NCBI WGS metagenome assembly WNGD01 (sample SAMN13153369, study PRJNA577476) | soil metagenome | isolation source: 40 cm soil or saprolite under grassland replicate 2 | place: USA:California | collected 2016-06-15 | reverse complement strand
ACGAGGGCATCGCGGTCGTATGGCAGCTGCGCCAGGCCACGCTCGATCAGTTTCGCCCCCAAAGCGAAAGCATTCGCCCGCAGAGCGCCGCGTCCCGCCTCGAGCAGCGTCCGAGGGTCCGTGCGGTGGCTGGAGGGATAGATCGATTCGAAGGCGGTGTCGGCCTGCGACAGGCGGCCGCTCTGATAGTACAGGCTCGCGAGGCCGGGGACGGCGTCCGTGGCCTCAGGATATGCCTTGAGATACGAGTGGTAGGCGCGGATAACGGGCTCGTACGACGGCTGGGCGGCCGCGCTGTCGGTCGCCACGGCGCTGGCCCTCGCAGCCAACGCCGCTCGTCGATCGGCCACGGCGCGCGCGCGTGCGCTCGAGTCCCGGCTGAACGACTGCTGATCGGCCGGGGCCAGCCGGGCGCCGCGTGCCCGGCGCGAGGCAGACGAAGCTTCGACCCGCGCCAGAACGATCGAATCGGCGGCGAGCGCGCGCTGGGTGGAGTCGCGGGTAAAGCGTGTCCGTTGCCAGCGCTGTATGACCGTGTCGGACTGGAGTCGCTGGATATTCAGCCGCACGGCCGTTCCCAGCGCGTCTTTCTTTTGCTGCGCGAACGCGGTGTCGTCTCCCGCGGCGGCGGCCGCCTGCGCCAGCCAGGCGGATGCAGAATCGATCTTGTTCTCGGACACATAGATCTGTCCCAGCGCCAGCGCCGCGCGGGGGTGCTTAGGACGGAGTGCGGCGGCCTGGCGCAGCAACGTCTTCGCCGAATCGAGCTTGTTTTCCTGCCAGGTGCGCAGACCGGCCTGCAGCACGTCGCCCCACAGCTGCTCGCGGTAGGAGTCGATGTCCTGCTGGCATTGGGGGGCCAGGGCGAGTGCACGCCGGAAGGTGCTGTCGGCGCCGCCCGCGTCTTTCATCTCGACGTAGTAGCGGCCGAGGTAGTACCACGCCGCGGGATTCTTGTCCTGCTGATCTCCGGTGATCGATCGTGTGAGGACGTCCTGTGCCGCTTGTAGCATGCGATCGCGGGTGTTAGGCTTGGTGGCCGCGCTCTGCAGGTCAACGACGGCGGAATTGATGCGGAAATGGCCCGGCTTGATGTCGCAGGGCGGCTGCGGCGGGACCCACGACCGCGTCTGCGCGGCGACGGCAGACGACGGGACGACAACGAGCACCCCCACCCCGACCCAGGCGGCTAGAAGACGGCGCGACGGCATGCGTCAGTTCTAGAGCGGAGCGGCACCCTTGTCAACGGCAGCACCGCCGCTACTGACGGGTTTCGAACCCGTGACGTCCGACAATCAGCCGGAGTCTGTTTCTAAATGCGCCTGTCGGTTTTCTTCATCGTCCCACTGATGCCGGTCCTCGCAGTTGCCCAGCAGCAGCACCCCCTGCCTCTCCTCCCGCCGCCGTTGCACGTGGAGGTCGACTCGACGCACCACCGCGTCCTGATCACGGGCGGTCCCTACAGCGTGCCCGTGAGCCCGGAAATGCCCGGGATGATGATGGACATGCCCGCTACACCGGTGCAGAAGTTCGCGTTTCCGGTGGATGGCTGGCTCCAGGGATTCCGCCTCGACCTGTTCGACGATCGCGGCCGTGCGCTGTCGCATCGCCTGATGCACCATCTGATCATGGTGAACTTCTCGCGCCGCCAGCTCATCTACCCAGCCTTGGAGCGTCTGCTGGGCGTCGCCGAGGAGAGCGATACCGGCGATCTGCGCATCCCGCGCACCATTGGCGTGCCCATGCGGGCCGGTCAGGAGCTGGGTGTGTACGCGACCTGGCACAACGATTCGGGGCCGGATATCCCCGTCGCCTACTGGCGCATGGCCCTGTATATGGCGCCCCCGAGTCACAGACGACTCGCAGTCCTCCCCGTGTATATGGACGTCAACATCCAGACGAACCCCGAGGAAAACCGCTTCAACGTTCCCCCGGGCCATTTCGAGATCGGCTACGAGTTCAGCCCGCCGCTCTCCGGCCATCTCCTGGTGATAACGGGTCACCTCCACGACTACGGCGTGCTGGTGAAGCTCGTCGATGCCGCGAGCGGCAGGACGCTCGTGGAGGTCAAGTCGAAGCGCGACTCACTGGGGCATGTGCTCTCGATCCCGCGCAAGCTGCTCGCGATCCGTGGCGAAGGCCTGTACCTCAAGGCCGGGCATCGCTACCGCGTGGTAGGGATGTTCGACAACCCCACGCGCGACACGTCGTACGGCGCCATGGCGAACATGGTCGGCCTGTTCACCCCGGACCATTACCGGGAGTGGCCCGCGGTCGACCCCGCCGACACCTACTACCGGCGGGACCTGGTCGATTTGCTCGCGAACGGGGCCACGGACTCGGTGATCGTCGGAGGCGGGGCGCCGACGCCGGAGCGGCGGCGCTGACCTGAAGGGAACGTCTAGAGCGGGCGACGGGATTCGAACCCGTGACGTCCAGCTTGGGAAGCTGGCATTCTACCCCTGAATTACGCCCGCGGTCTGGGCGGAATGTGTTTCCACATCCCGCCCCGTGTCAATCGTCACTGTTTGCGATAGCGCCACGCCACAATCCCGACGCCGCTCGGCTTCAACTCGAAGGCCTGGCTGCCGCCGGGATCGATCGCGCCCACCTGCACCGTGTCGGTGGCGACTACTTGCCCACCCACGTTCACGAATTCGAAGATCAGCTTGAAAGGCGCGTTTTTCGTCGTTCGGGAGTTCGTGACCGTGCCTTTGACGTCTCGGCCCAGATCCGTCGAATCGAATTGCGCGACCGCCACGTCCGCGACCAGCGTCGAATCGCCCAGCCGCAGGTAATGCAGCGTCGAATCGATCTTGCCGTTCTGCTGTTGCGAGAACGCCATGATGCGGATCGACGTCCGGTTCATCGGATCCACCGCCAGCAGCCGCCGCGACACCGCGAGCGCCGTGACCGAATCATGCAACCCCAGCGCCGTGTTGGCGCGATGGATCAACGCCTCGCGATAGTACGGATTCAGCTTCAGGCTCGCGTCGAGCGCCTGCGCGGCCAGACTGAACGCCTCCCGCGAGCTGCTGATGTACGCTTTCGCTGCGCCGCTGGTGACCGAATCGCAGCGCGCGCGAATACGCGCCGCCGTCAGCGCCGGCCGGCTCGCCCGCGCGGTGCTCCGGCAGCTGCTCCCGGCCGCCGCCGTGTCGGGCTCATCGGGCACGCTTTGCGCGATCTCGGCGCCTGCGCGATACAGGGCGTAGTAGCCCATCGAATCGCCGCGCGCAATGATCTGTTTGTAGATGGCGAACGCGCTGTCCTTGTTGCCACGCTGCATCGCGACGCTGCCCAGTGCCGCCAATACTTCCGAATCGTTGGGATAGAGGGCGAGATACTCGCGATACGTCGCCTCGGCTTCGGCCAACTTCTGCACGCTCTGCTGAATGCGCCCGAGGTTGAACAGCACATCCTTGCGGTCCTGCGCGAACTTGGGGTTCGTCGCCGCGATGTCCGCCGCCTTCCGGAAATACAAGAGCGCGGAGTCGGTCTGCCCGGTATTGAAGAACAGCGTCGCGCTGTACTTGAACCCGGTCGGTTCGTTCGGCAACATCGCGTTGGCGCGCCGGAACGACGCGATCGCGGAATCGGTGTTGTTCGCCTGCCATGCCGCGACGCCGGCATTGAACGTCGGCACCCACATCACACGGCGCCACGTCGCGATGTCGTCCTTGCAATCCGGCTTCAGCGCCTCGGCGTGGGCGAACGCCGTATCGGCGCCCTGCGCGTCGTTCACGAGGATGTAGTAGCGGCCCAGGTAATACCACGCGGCCGGATTCTTCTCCTGACTCCCCGTGGTCAGCGCCTGCGTCAATACGCGCTGCGCGTCGCGCAGATCCTTGGCCTTCTGATCCTCAAACCGCGTGTTGCTCGCGCTTTGCAGGTACAGGAGACCGCTGTTGACGAGATAATGGCCGGGCTTGATGTCGCACCTGGCCGCCGCCCATTTCGGGGACTGCGCCAGCAGCGGCGCAGCAATCAACATCAATACCGCCACACTCCGAACCGTTCGCACGTTCACTCCTTGGCTTTCGCGATAAGAGCCTCGGCGTCGCGCTCCACCGCGCGCGCCACGTCGATGGGCGGCCGCCCCAAGGCCTTTGCCGCCGCCAACACATCGTCATACTCCGGCTTCACCCGTTTGCTGCCACCATCCAGCACCTTGACGCGGACGGCGACGCCGTCCAGCCGCACCGTCAGCTGATGGCGCGGCAGCGTGGCACGCTCCGCGAGCCAGCGCCGCACACCGGCTGTCGTGCTGTGACGAAACAGCTCCGCCGTCACTGCCTCCGCGAGCGCCTCCGGGGCCATGACCTCGACCCGGAAGCCCTGGCGCCCCTTTTTCATCTGCACCGGCCACGTCTGGACGTCGAGCGCACCCGCGGCAACGAGCGCCTGCCGCAACGGCTCGACGTATTCGGGGCTCATGTCGTCCACATCGGTCGCGAGCAGTACCACCCTGCCCGCCTCAGCGGCCGCCTCTGCAACCATAATCCGCAACGCGTTTGGATAGTCCTTCGGGTCGCGCTGACCCGCTCCCCAGCCGCTGCCGACCATGCGCCACCGCTCGGGAGGCGCACCGGCGGACAAGACGCGCAACAGCGTCGCGCCGGTTGGCGTCGTGGCTTCGCCGTCCACCGGACCGGCTCCCCCCCCCACGATCTCGAACCCTTCGAGCAGGATCGCCGTCGCGGGCGCCGGCACCGGCAGCCGTCCATGCGCCGCCTCGACCCACCCCCGCCCGACCGCGACGGGCAGGTGGTGCACCGCCTCGACTCCCAGCCGCTCGAACCCCTCGATCGCGCCGACGATGTCGAGGACCGCATCGACGGCCCCGACTTCGTGGAGATGCACCTTCTCGGCCGCCACTCCGTGCACGCGCCCCTCGGCCTCACCCAGCAGCCGGAAGGCGCGCAGGGCGCGCTCTTTTACCCAGTCGGATGTCGGCGCCTTCTCGACCAGACGCAGCAGCTCGCCGACGTGGCGTCCATGCGGCTGTGCCGGAATCGCGAACTCGACCTGCTTGCAGATGATCCCGGCGCGGCGGACGTCCCGAACCGTAACGCGCACATCCCCTACCCCCAGCCGACCCGGTAGCTCCTCGAGCCACTCGACCGGCAGGCCGAGGGAGAGCAGAGCCGCGAGCGTCATGTCGCCGCTGATGCCGGCAGCTGGATCGAGGATGGCGATGCGCATGGACCGAAGTATAGAAATATAAACGGCTTAAGCTCTATAGAGCCACCCGGCGCCCGTATTGAACAGCACGACGCGCTGCTCGGGATGCAGCACGCCTCGATTTTTGAGCGCGACGGCGCCTGACAAGGCCGCTCCACCTTCCGGCGATGCGTCGATTCCTTCGGCGACCTGCAGCTCGTGCGCGGCCGCCGCCAGAGCTTCGTCGCTCACGGCGACAGCGCCGCCCCCGCTGTCGCGCAGCGCCCGCAACATGAGCCGGTCACCCAGGGGCGAAGGCACCCGCAAGCCAGCCGCGACGGTCCTGGGATCGGGCCACGGCTCGCATCGCTCGGCACCCGATTCGAATGCCTGCACCACGGGGGCGCAGCCGCTCGCCTGTACCGTGTACATCCGGGGCAGCGGCCCGTGCAGCCAGCCGCTGTCGCGCAGCTCCTGGAACGCCTTCCACATCCCGATCAGGCCCGTCCCGCCGCCCGTCGGATAGATGATCGCGTCGGGAAGCGTCCACCCCAACTGCTCGGCCAACTCGAGACCGAGCGTCTTCTTGCCCTCGATGCGATATGGCTCGCGCAGCGTGGAGACGTCGATGGCACCGGTGGTGTCGGCATGCAGCCGTGCCGCGATCCCACAGTCGCCGATGTGACCATCGAGCAGGATCAGATCTGCGCCAAACGCGCGGATCTGATCCAGGATCGGGCGCGGCGTCGTGGCGGGCGCGTACACGCGTGCCGACGCACCCGCGCGGGTCGCGTACGCCGCGAGCGCGATGCCCGCATTCCCCGCAGTCGGTACCACGAATTCTTTGGCGCCCGACAGCACCGCACGCGTGACCGCGGCGGCCAGGCCTCGGGCCTTGAACGATCCCGTCGGGTTCGTGCTTTCGTCCTTGACCCAGAGGTGGTCGAACCCCTGGCGCGCGGCGACTCGCTCCACTTTGAGCAGCGGCGTGCCGCCCTCGCCGAGCGTGACCGGGTGCTCGCCGTCGCGCAGCGGCAGCCAGCCGGCGTAGCGCCACATGGTCCAGCGTTGCTGCCCCAATCGATTCTTGGCCTCGGGAGGCGGCAGCGAGTCGTAGCGCACCAGATACGGCGATCCGCAGGCCTCGCACACGGCGGGGAAGCCGTCGGCATCGCGGGTGCGAACGGGATCGCATGCCGAACACTCCAACGTCCAGGTGGTCACGCGCGCTGAGGCGGGTGCAGCCGGTCGAGGATGCGGTCGGCGAGCTTGGTCGAGAATCCGGGGAGCGCGGCAATCTCCGTGGGGGTGGCAGTGCGTACGCCGGCGAGTGACCCGAAGCGCTCCAGCAGCAGCCGGCGGCGCGCCGGGCCAATGCCGGGGATCCGCAACAGCTCCGATGTGATCGTCCGCTGCGCGCGGCGCTTGCGGCTGTAGGTGACCGCAAAGCGATGCGCCTCGTCGCGCGCGCGCTGCAGCAACTTGAGTGACGGGCTGCGACGCGACAGCCGCAGCGGCTCGCCGGAGCCCGGCAGGAAGACCTCTTCTTCCCGTTTCGCGAGGCTGACGATCGGGAGTCGCTCTTGCCCCTGGGCACGCGCTGCTTCGACGGCCGCCGCGAGCTGGCCCTTGCCGCCGTCGATCACGATCAGGTCGGGAATCTGTTTGCTCTCCGCAATACGCCGAGTCAGGAATCGCGTCACGACTTCCTTCATGGCGGCAAAATCGTCGATCCCTTCTACCCCCTTGATCCGGTACCGGCGGTACTCAGCCTTGCGGGGCCGGCCGCCCTCGAACCAGACCAGGGACCCTACCGTGTCGCGGCCCTGATTGGTGGAGATGTCGATGCACACCATGGCGCGCGGCACGACGGGCAATCCGAGGTCGCGCCCCAGCGCGAAGACGGGGTCGGCGGCCCGCTCGTCGATGTCGAACGTTTCGATCTTGAAGCTGTCGAGCAGGTGGCGCGCGTTCTGATCGGCCAGCTCGACGAGCTTGGCTGCCGAGCCGCGCTGCGGGACGACGAAATCGACGCCCGGCGCCAGCTCGTGCAGCGCCTCGAGATCGGCCGGGGCGAACGGCAGCACCACGCGCTGGGCGCGCTGCTCGAGCGGCAGGTAGTAGCCGACGAGGAAGGTGCGCAACACCTCGCCTTCCGGCGCGTGCTCGACATGCTCCAGAAAGCGCTGCTCGCGCGCCACGAGCTTGCCGTCGCGAATCCGCAGGATGACGCCGACGGCGTCGTCGCCGTCGCGGGCCAGGCTGATCGCATCGGCATCACCCCCGCCCACGACCTCCACCGTCTGCGGCTGCTCGAGCTGGTCGAGCCATTTCAAGGCGTCGCGCAGCCGCGCGGCGCGCTCGTAGTCCTGAGCGTTGCTCGCCTCCTGCATGCGCTCGCGCAGCCGCGCCCGCACATCGAGCGTCTTTCCGGACAGAAAGAGCAGCACGTCGTCGATCATCCGCCGGTAGTCCGCAACGCTTTGATAGCCGACACACGGGGCCTTGCACCGCTCGATGTGAAAATCGAGGCACGGCCGGTCCGGCGCCTCTTCCGGCAGATGCCAGGAACAGGACCGCACCGTGAAGATGCGCCGCACGATCTTCAGCGTCTGTCGCAACGTCGCGACGTCGGTGTAGGGACCGAAGTAGCGGGCGCCCGGAATCGTGACACGCCGCACCACCAGCACGCGCGGAAACGGCTCGGCCAGGGTTACGGCGATCTGAGGATAGCTCTTATCGTCGCGCAGCCGGATGTTGAACTTCGGCTGGTGTTCCTTGATGAGCGTGTTTTCGAGCAGCAGCGCCTGCGCCTCGTTCGGGACGATGATCGTCTCGAGGTCGGCGATTTGCTCGCGCAAAAACTCCCGCTCGGTACTCCCCTGTTCCTCGGCGAAATAGCTAGGCAGGCGCGTACGCAGGTTGGCGGCCTTTCCCACGTACACGATCTCCCCCTCGGCGTCTTTCCAGAGGTAGACGCCGGGGCGAGCGGGAAGAGCCGCTAGTTGGCGGGCGAGCCGGTCAGAGATTGCCATGCGCGTGTCGCGTCGGGGTGGCGGAACGCCAAAGTGAGCGCCCCGTAAGCCACTCCAAAGATACCCAGCACGGCAATGCCACGCGGGATCGGACGCCACGCGGCGGCCAGATGGCTCATGCCGGTACCGAGCAGGACGGCGATCAGCGCCGCGGCGACCACGAGCCCGACGATCTGCCAGTCGGAGCGCTGCAGGATCGTCCCGATGCGCCGGTCGAGGTCATACAGGTGCAGCACGGTATTGAGGGTGCCGCCGATCGAGGATCCAAGCGCGATGCCCGCGGGGCCGAAGCGGCGCATGAAGAACCAGGACAGGAATCCGGAAATTACGAGCGAAGTGATCGCGATTCGCACCGGCGTACGCGTGTCGCGCATCGCATAGAAGCCGGACGCGAACAGCTTCACGGTCGACTGCCCCAGCAGCCCGATGCCGTAGGCGGCCAGCACACCGCCCACCAGGACCGTATCGTCGGCATCGAAGCGGCCCGTTTGGAACAGCGCGCCGACGATTTGCGGTCCGAACGCCGCGAACGCAAACGCGGACGGCAGGACGAAGAACGCGATGCGGCGAAAGCCGGTCGCGATCCGCGCGCGTAATTGATCGTGGGGCGTCTCGCCGACCGCGTCGCGGGAGAGCTCCGGTAGCGCGACCGCGGTAACCGCCACTCCGAACAAACTGATCGGTAAGACCTGAACGAGCTGGGCATAGCCCAAGCTCGCGAGCCCACCTTCTCCCGTGAACGAGCCGAGGAATGTATCGACGAGTCCCGATATCTGGGCGACACCCGCACCGATCACGAGGGGGGCCCAGGCGGTGATTACATCCCGCACTCCCTCGAGCGCGAGACTGACTGTGAGCGGGATGCCCTGCAGTAGTCGCCAGCACGTCGGCAGCTGCACGGCGATCTGGAGCACGCTGCCGACGACGGTGCCCCACGCCAGGGCCAGTGCCAAGCGGTAGAGCTGCTCGTTGGCCGTCAGTCCCTTCCCCGTCAACCACGCGGCAGCCCCAATCATCGCGGCGATACCCGCGACATTCCACAGCGCGGGCGCCGCATAGGGCAGGAAAAAACGCCGGTGCGTGTTCAGGATCCCGAGGCACCATGCGGACACGACCATCAGGCCCGTCATCGGGAACAGAATGCGCACCAGAACGGTGGTCAGCTCGCGCTTCGGTCCGTCGAAACCCTGCGCGACGACTGCGGTGATGGCCGGAGCAAACGCTATCCCAATGACGGCCAGCACACCGCTGGCGAGCAGCAGCAGTCCCAGGATCGCGCCGGCGAGCGCGCGGGCGGCATCCTTATTCTTTTCGTTGAGGGCTGCGTAGACCGGAATGAAAGACGCCGACAGCGTTCCTTCACCGAGCAGCGTGCGAAGCGCATTGGGAATGCGGAGCGCCGCCCGAAACGCGTCCGCCACGGCGCCATTGCCGAAGTAGTGGGCGAACACGCGCTCGCGGACGTAGCCGAGCACGCGGGTAACGAGGATACCGGCGGCCACGCGCGCGGCGTGACGGCCCCCCCCGCCCCGCCCGCCCCGCCCGCTACCGCCTTTCAAGACGTCGGTTTCTTGCGGCGGGGGTCCTCCAGCAGGCGCTGCATGAACTGCAGCTCTTCCCGCATCCCTGCGACCGAGCGGCTCAGGTCCTCCATCTCGGTCTCGAGCACCTCGACCTTGCGCTGTACGTCACGCAACTCAGGGGTCGGGCCCCCCGCCCCCGCGGCGTCGGTGCGGCTCTCCATCCGTCGCGCCACCGACTTGCCGAGTGGCGAATCGACCAGAATCGCGGCCACCGGGATTAGCAGCGCCACGACGAGAATTACGGCGAGGACCCACATGAAGCGGATTCTATAAACCCGCGGCCCAGTGCGCCACCTCGGCAGCGACTTCGTCCAGCAGTCCAGCACCGTAACGCGCCAGAAACGAGGCGATGGTCAAGACGCGCTCCTGCGGCTGCCCCAGCGGCATGAGCGCCGCGCGGGCACGCGCGAGCTGACCGGCCGCCGTCGTCTGGGTGCGTTTCAGGCTCGCCACCAGCTTCTTCTCGATCTCGTGCGTTCCTGCCAGCGCGGCGTTTCGCGCCGACTGCACGGTGCGCTCCAATGTCGGATCGACGTGCTGGACCGCGTTGCCGATGGCGGCGTAGCGCGACTCGAGCTCGGCGCGCAACGTCGCGAGTCCCGTGGCGAGATCCGGCGGCAGATCGGCCCGCGCCAGCCGCGCCTCCAGCGCTCCGGGCGGGCCGGTGAAATCGTCGGGCCGGAGATCGTACTTGGCCAGCACTTTCTCGACGCGTGATTCGATGACCAGACCGGACCAGCGCGGGATGTGCGCCTGCGGCGCGACACCGAGCCGCGAGAACAGCGGCGCCGATTCCGGCAGGTACTCCATCTCTCCCGGTCCGCCGACGTACGCGACGGTGGGAAACAACGCCGCTTCGATGAGCGGCCGCAGCAGCACGTTCGGCGACAGCCGTTCGGGAGCGGCCGCGGCGATCTGTTCCAGCTGCGCCCGCGTGAACCGTTCGCCGCCGCGGCGCGTCACGAAATCGCCGCCGTCCTGGCGCAGCCGATCGCGCCCCAGCCTGCCTTCGACCAGGACGGGCGTCAGTCCGTCGTCCAGGGTTTCGCCCAGGCCGCGCAGCAACCACGGTGCCGCTGCCCGTTTCGCCGAGCGATCGTGAGCCCGGAAGACCGCCAGGCCGCGGCTCGCCAGAGTCGCGTTGATCGCTTCCGCCGCGGCATCGGCCAGGTTGTTCTCGGATCGATAGGACTGTTCAAGCCAGGCCAGCGCGGCGGCCCTGAATTCGGAATCGGGCAAGGCGCCCTGCAACGCATCGAGCGCCGCCGCGATCTCCGCGCCGCAGCGCTCGCGGAACAGCGGCAGCTGTGGCGCCTCATGCGGGCGCTCGCGCAACACGATCTTCACCGGCTCGCCGTTCGCACCGAGGACCCACGCGTGGTTCGCTTCGGCGAAGTCGTGATCGTCGCCGGCCACCCAGAATACCGGCACGACGGGGACACCCCGCTCGCGCTCGAGACGCTGGGCCAGCGCGATCGCCGACAGCGCCTTGTGAAACGTGTACAGCGGGCCCGTGAAGAGCGCGGGCTGCTGCCCCGTCGTGACGACGAGGACCTCGCCCCCCCCTTTCCCAGCGAGCCGGTCGCGACCCGGACCGGGCAGCACGGCCGCAAGCACATCCGCATCAACGCCCCGCGGCTTCCCGGCGGGAATGGGTGCGGCGGCCCGGGGCAGCGGGGTGGACAGGATGCGGGGCATCATGCGCGCGCGCCCACCAGAATCACGCGCGGCGCCTTGGGCCCGGCGGGCCCACCGTCATAGTCGCCGAAACGCGCCGCCACCCGCAATCCGGCGTCGCTGAGCAGCGCCGCCAGCTCGTCGGGACCGTACAAGCGCACGCGTTCCTGAAAGCGCCGACCCTCATCCCGCAATTCGATCTCCTTGATCACGAAGCGGCCGTCCGCCCCGATGCGGCGCGTCACCCGCACGTCGCTGCGGGCCGTTGCCTGTTCGCCGAGCTCGAGCGAATGCCGTACCTGATCCGCGTTGAGATAGTCCAGGACGAAGTGCCCGCCCGGTGCCAGCGCCTCCGCCACCTGCCTGATCACCAGGCGATGCTCGGCATCGTCCAGAAAGTAGCCGAACGACGTGAACAGATTCACCGCCAAAGCGAAGCTGCCCGGACGAAACGGCAGCGCCCGCATGTCCCCGCGCACCAGCGCTGCGCGGGTGCGCTCGCGTGCGCGGCGCAACATGGCGCGCGACAGATCGAAGCCGATGACGTGGCCGCCCCGCCCCCCGCCGCCCAGCCGCTCCAGCTCCGCGGCGTGGCGTCCCGGCCCGCAGGCGAGGTCCAGGATGCGATCCCCCGTGCCCCACGGCACGATGCTCCGGATCAATGCGACGGCTCGACGCGCATCTTCGTCGTCGCGGTGCGGATAGAGGGCATGATACTCCTCGCCGAACCACTGCTCGAACCATTCGGTCATTCGACGAAGACGTCCGCTGTGAACGTGAAGACTTGCGTATCCGGTTCCCGCCAGCTCCCGGCCGCCAGTCCCGCCTTGTGACAGACGGCGTTCAGGAAGGCTTCGGGCCCGAGTCCCTGCTCGGTTGCGACCTGCGGCAGCAGCACCGCCTGGGCGCGGCCGCGCCGCACCAGCAGACCGTCGCGGCCGATCACGAGGCGACACAGATCCGCCGCCGCCACGCGCACGGGCGGCTCGACTACGGAGATTCCGATCCGCAGCGCGGGGAGCTCGTCCAGCTGAACGGGGGGGAAGCGAGGATCGGAACGGGCGGCGGAGACGGCGACCTGACGAATGACCTCACCCAGCGGCCGGTCGTTCATCACGTGTCCAATGCAGCCGCGCAGGTCGCCCCCTTGCAACTCTTCCAGCGTCACGAACGCGCCGCGCCGCAATGCCGCACCGGGAACGTCGGGCAACTCCGGGAGCGTACGACCATGCAGCGCGGCTTCAATGGCGCCGCGCGCCAGCGTGAGCAGCGCCGCGCGGTCGGCCGCCGAAAGGTCAGGATCCGCGATGGTACTTCTCTCCGCGCCGGATCGTGAACGCGCGGTACAGCTGCTCGTACACGACCACGCGCGCCAGCTCGTGCGGCAGCGTCAGCGGGCCGAGGCTCCAGGTTTTCTCTGCACGCCGGACGATGCTCTCCGGCAAGCCGTCGGCGTCGCCGATCACGAACGTGACGTCGCGGCCCTCCATCTCCCAGCGGCCGGTCAGGTCGGCAAGCTGCTCCGACGACCATGCCTCTCCGGTGCGCTCCAGCGCGATGACACGCGAATCCTCGGAGGGGGGGATTCGCGCCTCCTTCACCTCACGCTCCTCGATCTTGGCGTAATGCCGGATCCGGCTCAGGTAGTCGTCACAGGCCGCCCGGAGCGCCGCGCTCTTCATGCGGCTGCCCCCAAGGGCGACGACGCGATAGTGCATCAGGCATACATGCCGCGCAGCCGGTGCATCGCCGCCACGCGATCGACGGCGACGATGTAGGATGCGATGCGGTTGGCGACCTTGTGCTTCTCTGCCATCGCCATGACTTCGCCGAACGAGCGGACCAGAATCGCCTCCAGCCGGCGGTTGACGGTGTCCTCGTCCCAGAAATAGCCGCCGCGGTCCTGCACCCACTCGAAATAGCTCACCGTCACGCCGCCGGCGTTGGCGAGGATGTCGGGAATCACGAACACCCCTTTGTCCTCGAGAATCTTGTCGGCGGCCGCGCTGGTGGGGCCGTTGGCGCCTTCGCAGATGATCTTGGCTTTGATGTGGGGAGCGTTCTTGCGGGTGATGACATTCTCGGTGGCGGCGGGGATCAACACGTCGCAGTCGACGGTCAGCACCTGCTCGTGCGTGATCGTCTCGGCCTTGGCGTAGCCGGCGAGCTGACGGTGCTCCTTCACCCATTTGATCAGGTCCTGCACGTCCAAGCCCTTGGGATTGAGGAGCGCGGTGGACTTGTCCGAGACGGCGACGATGACGGCCCCTTCCTTGGCCATGAGGTCGGCGGCCACGGAGCCCACGTTGCCGAAGCCCTGCACCGCGACGCGTGTACCCTTGAGGCTCATCCCCAACTTCGCCAGCGCTTCGCGCGTCACGATCATGCAGCCGCGCCCCGTCGCCTCGCGGCGCCCCAGCGACCCGCCCATCTCGACCGGTTTGCCCGTCACGACCGCGGTCACCGTGTGACGCTTGTGCATGGAGTAGGTGTCCATGATCCACGCCATCACGCGCTCGTTGGTATTCACGTCTGGCGCCGGCACGTCCGAGTCTGGCCCCAGGACTTCGATGATGCTGGAGGTGTAGCGTCGCGTCACCTTTTCCAGTTCCGCCATCGACATCGTGGTCGGATCACAGACGACGCCGCCTTTGGACCCGCCGAACGGGATGTTCACCAGGGCGCACTTCCACGTCATCCAGGCGGCGAGCGCCTTCACCTCTTCGAGCGTGACGTTGAGATCGAAGCGGATGCCGCCCTTGGCGGGGCCGCGGGAGGTGTTGTAGAGGACGCGGTAGCCGGTGTAGACCTCGACCTCGCCCGAGTCGCGCAGGATGGGGACGGAGACGATGATCTGTTTTTCGGGATTGCGGAGCACTTTGTACAAGCCGCGATCGAGATTCAGCAGCTTCGCAGCGTGGTCGAAGCGCTCCATCATCGCCTCGAACGGATTCTCCTCGGCGAGAAACGTCTGCTTGTCGGGACGGATAATCGCAGGTTCGCTCATACCACCCTTTTCAGTACCCCTTCCAGGACTCGCTCGACGGCGTCGCCGTTCAATTCCCAGCGCAGCGCGAGCTGAGCGACGAGCGGCTCCGGAGCATCAGCGGGCCAGCGGCTGCGCAGCTTCACCGCATCCTTCTCGGTGACTACAACATAATCGGCGTCTTTTGCGGCCCGCGCGAGGCGGGCCACGTCGCCCGGCGGATAGGCGTGATGATCTTGATACGCCGTGAGTTGCACGCTCGCGCCGCAGCCGCGGACTTGCGCCGCGAAGCTGACCGGATCGGCGATGCCCGCGGCCACGACCACGCGCCGCTTCGCGAGGGCCGACAGCTCCACGCGCCGCATCGAGCGGAGGCCCACCAGACTATCGAGGGCGAGGTGCACGCTCGCCACCACGGCGTCCGGCCACCGTGCCGCTATGCGTCCCGCGAGTGCGCGCGACTCGGCCACCGCGGCGCGGCGGCGCGTGATGACGATGACGTCGGCGCGCCCCAGCGCGCTCCAATCCTCGCGCCACGGGCCGGCGGGGAGCGGCCACGCCACATGGCGCGGCGGCGAGCTCTCGGTGCTCACGACCGCAACATTGACATCCCGGCGGACATTGAGCCGCTGATAGGCGTCATCGAGCACGAGCACTCGCGCGCCTTTCGCCCGCGCCTGCTCCGCGCCCTTCACGCGGTCGGGCTCGGGCACGACGATCGCCTCCGGCACCAGCCGTTGATGCACGGCTTGCTCGTCGCCGCGATATCCCCGCAAGAGAATCCCGGGCTTCACCCCGCGGCGGGCGAAGAACGCCGCCGTCCATGCCGCCAGCGGCGTCTTCCCCGCCCCGCCGACGGCAAGATTGCCGATCGCGATTGCCGGCAACGGCAACGCCCGCTGGCGTAGCCACCCACGGGCGAACGCCTTCGCCCGCGCGCTCATGATCGTGCGATATAAGAACGCGACGGGGAGCAGCGCGCCGCGCGCAGCGCGCGCCGGCACCGCGTTGCTCCACCACAGCCATTGGGCGACCCGTTGTGCGCTCATGACGATCTCATGACCTCGTGCATGGTGCGCGTGACCGCCTGAATCGCCTGGCGCAGGCCTTCCTTACCAGGAGCGACACGGATCGGCGCGCCGTACGCGACGTCGATAGCCGCGAACGGCTTGGGAATGCACATGCGATCCCAGGAACCCAGGTACCACGCGGAGGCGACTCGCGCGCCCACCGCCACAATCGGCACGCCGGCGTGCTGCGCCGCGGCGATCGCGCCCGGCTGCACCCGCTCGGCGGGTCCGCGGGGCCCGTCGGGGGTGATCGCCACCTCGGCGCCTCCTTCCAACGCCCGCACGATTCCCAGCAACCCTATCTCGCCTCCACGCCGCGTGGAGCCGCGTACCGAGCGGTACCCCCAGCGCGTCCCCAGGTCGGCGAGGTAGCCGCCATCCCGGTGGCGGCTGATCAGCATGACCACGTTCTCGTCACGATGGCGGTACAAGAGCGGCAGAATGCGGCTGTGCCAGAGAACGAACACGAACGGGCGCCGCGAGTCGCGCAACGCCCGTATGTAGTCGTACCCCGTCACGCGGTAGCGCCACGTCGCGGCCAGGGCACGGACCAATGACGAGCCGATCCGCGTCGCGATCGGCTCCGCCCAGCGGAGTTTCATCTGATCAGGCCGGCCGCGAGCTCGGCCACGCGGTCCGCCGCGCCGGGCGCGCCGAGGCGATCGCGCACCAGCTGCAACCCTTCCCGCTGGCGCCGGGTGACGGGGTTGGCGGCATCGAGCAGCGGCAAGACCCCGTCGGCGAGCGTTTCGGCCGTCGCGCGACGCTGCAGGAACTCCGGCGCCACCTCGTACCCGGCGACGAGATTCACGAGCCCCACCCACGGCACGCGCAGCACGCGGAACGCGATGAACGACGAGATCGGATGGACGCGATAGGTGATGACCATCGGCACGTCGGCGATCGCCGCTTCGAGTGTCGTCGTGCCCGACTTGCAGATTCCCGCGTCGGCGGCGGCAAACACGAGCAGCGGATCGCCCTGATGCACCGTGATCGCGCCCGGGTCGGGGTACTCCGCACCCGGCGTGCCGGCCACCACGATCTGCAGATCGGGGCGCGCGGCGGCGACGCGCGCCGCCGCCGCGCGAAACATGGCCCAATGCCGCTTCACCTCTTGCGCGCGGCTCCCCGGAAAGAGCCCGAGTGTCTGCCGGCCGGGGTCGAGGCCGAGGGCGCGCCGTGCGTCTACCCGTGACGGCGGGGCCGGCCGGTCCTTGAGCGGATGCCCGACGAAGGTCGCGGCCACGCCGCGTTCGCGAAAAAACGCTTCCTCGAACGGCAGGATGACGGCGAGCCGATTCACGCTGGCGAGCTTGCGCACGCGCTTCGGGCCCCAGGCCCACATCTGCGGCGCGATGTAGTACAGCACCGGGATACCGGCGGCCGAGGCGGCAGCGGCGGCACGGAGGTGATACCCTGGGTAATCGACGAGGATGACCAGATCGTAGCGTTTTTCGTTGAACGCCTGCTTGACCCTCCCCAACAGCCGGTAGTGTGCGGGGATCTTGGCGAGGGCCTCGACGAATCCGACGACCGAGAACGCTTCCATCCGGTCGAGCACGCGCACGCCGGCGCGCTCCAGCAGCGGCCCGCCGAGCGCTTCCAGCTCCAATCCGGGGATGCGGCGGCGCAACGCGGTCGCGACCGCGGCGGCATGCGCATCCGCTGATGGTTCGCCCGCCGAGATGTAGATCCGGGGGTGGGAAGAAGGGCTCACGGCCGCGCGGCGGCGAGCGGCGAAGCGCTGATGGCGTCGGCGACGCGATAGGCGAGTGCCAGCGCCTGCAGCCCGGCCGCGCCCGTCACGACGACATCCCCGTCGCCGCGCACCGCGCGCAGGAAACTCTCCAGCTCGAGCTGCAACGGCTCCGCTTCGGGCGCGTCGAGCCGGACATGTTCCACGATCTCTTCGATCCGCGTGGCGCCGAACCCCTGCCATCCCGATTTCAGGCGGTAAAAGTGGCCATTCCCCTGCGCCAGATCGAGCGAGAAGTATCCCGTCGGCTGGAAGATGCGCAGCTTGCGCGTGCGCTCGCGCGATACGCGGCTCGCGGTGATGATCGCCACCGCGCCGTTGGCGAACTCGACGCGGGCGTTGGCGATGTCGACGTGCGGCGTGAGTATCGGGACGCCGGTCGCCCGCACCTCACCGACCTCCGAGCGGACCAGCTCGAGGATCAGGTCCAGATCGTGGATCATCAGGTCGAGGATCACCGCGACATCGGTGCCCCGGGGCTGGAACGGCGCCAGCCGTTCCGTCTGCAGGAACCGCGGCTCGTCGAGGTACGCGCCCGCGGCCCGCACGGCGCGATTGAATCGCTCCACGTGACCGACCTGCAGGCACACGCCGCGCTGCCGGGCGAGGTTCACCAGCTGCTCGGCGCCCGGCAACGTGTCGGCCAGCGGCTTCTCGATGAGCGCGTGGATGCCACGCTCCAGCACCGCGAGCCCCACATCCACGTGGGCCGGCGTCGGCACGACGACGGTGATCGCCTCGACACGGTCCAGCAGCGCCTCGAGCGACGGGAACGCGGTCGTCTCGAGCTCCTTAGCGACCTGCGCGGCACGCGTCGAGTTGTGGTCGTAGAATCCCACGAGATCCGAGCCGTCGATCTTCTTGAGCAGCCGGATGTGGTGGAACCCGAGGGCCCCCGCCCCCACCACACCGACACGGACCGGCCGAACCCTTCCCCCGTCCCCCGTCCCCCTTCCCTTCATACCATCACCCCGCGCTGCGATGCCTCGATGAACTGGAGGAACGTCTCGACCTCCGGCACCTGGGGCAGCTCGACGCGCGCGCGCGCGACGCCCTGGCTGACCGTCAGATCGGAGTTGAACACCAGGCGGTAGGCGCGCTTCAGCGCCAGCTTGAGCTCGGGCGAGAACCCGGCGCGCTGCAGCCCGACGGAGTTCAGGCCGTAGAGATGGACGGGATTGCCGGCCGCCTTGGTGTAGGGCGGCACGTCCTGGTTGACCCGCGAGCCGCCGCCGACGAAGGAATAGGTGCCGATGCGCACGAATTGATGGATCGGCACGAGGCCGCTGATGATGGCCCGATCGTACACGGTGACGTGGCCGGCCATCTGCACGCCGTTCGCCATGATCACGTCGTTGCCGACGACGCAGTCATGGGCGATGTGGACGTACGTCATGAGAAAACAGCGCGCCCCGATCGTGGTCTTGCCGGTGGCGGTGCTGCCGCGGTTGATCGTGCAGTATTCGCGAATGATCGTGCCGCCGCCGATTTCCACCCACGTTTCTTCGCCCTTGTACTTGAGGTCCTGCGGGTCGTTCCCGATGACGGTCCCGTACCCGATCTTCACGCCTTCGGCGACGCGCGTATTGCGCTCGATCACGGCGTGCGCGGCGATGCTGCAGCGCTCGGCCACCGTCACGCGCGGCCCAATGACGCAGTACGGGCCGACCGACACATCGGCGCCGAGCTCGGCGGTCGGGTCGACCAGCGCGGTCCGATGAATCACTTATCGACCACCATCGCCATCATTTCCGCTTCCGCGACGACCTGGCCGTCCACGTAACCCACGCCCTTCATGCGGCACGTCTTGCCGCGGAATTGAATCATGTCGAGCTCGAAGCGGATCTGGTCCCCCGGGACCACCGGCCGCCGGAATTTCACGTTGTCGAGCGACATGAAGTAGACCACCTTGTTCGCCGTATCCTGACCCTCGAAGTGGCTCATCAACAGCATGCCGCCGGTCTGCGCCATCGCTTCGATAATGAGCACGCCCGGCATGATGGGATGACCGGGGAAGTGTCCCTGAAAGAACGGCTCGTTGATGGTGACGTTCTTGATGCCCACGATGCGTTTCCGCCCTTCCACTTCGATGATCCGGTCGACGAGCAGGAACGGATAGCGATGCGGCAGGTAGTCCATGATCTTCGCGATGTCCATCGCCGGCATTCCGGTGCGCCTCCCTGCGCGAGCGAGCGCCCGCGCCAGCGCGATGTTGCCGCCATGGCTGGGCCGCGTCGCCACCACATGAGCCTGAATCCGGGCGCCGGTCAGCGCCAGATCCCCCACGATGTCCGCCGCCTTGTGCCGCACGAATTCGTCCGGCCAGCGCAACTTCCCGCCGTGCACCACGCCGCGATCGTCGAGCACGATCGCATTCGTTTCCGATGCGCCCTTGATCAACCCACGCGCCTGCAGCTCGGCGACCTCGTGCGTGAAGCCGAACGTGCGCGCCGGCGCGAGCTCCGCCGCGAAGCTCTCCGGCGTCACCTCGTACGTCCCCGCCTGCCGCCCGATCAATGGATGCGGCCATTCGATCGCGACCGTGAGGCGCAACGTCTTGGCGGGCGCGACCACGTACGCCGCGTCCTTGTCGGTCACGGTGAACGGCGCCGTCACGGTCAGAAACGCCGCCTCGCCCCCCACGGACGCCGGCTCGGCTTTGGTCAACGCGTCGAAGTACGGCTGCACGCTGCCGTCGAGGATCGGCGGCTCCGGCCCGGTGAGCTCGATCGTCAAATCGTCGATCTCGTGCGCGGCGACCGCGGCCAGCAGATGCTCGACGGTGTGGATCGTGGCCGCACCATGGCCGATCGCCGTGCGGCGCTCGACGGCCTCGACTTCGGTCAGTCGCGCCGGCACCTCGGGCGTGCCCGCGAGATCCGTCCGCCGGAAGACGATCCCCTGCCCGGCCGGTGCGGGGAGAAACGTCGCCTCCGTCGTCGCGCCGGTATGCAGTCCCGTGCCGCGCAGTGCCACGGGACGGGTGACCGAGCGCCTAGGGCTCGGTGACGGCAGGAGGCGCCTCAGCTTTGGATGGTACGAGCCGCTCGAGGTCATCCACGATCTTGGCGAGCCGGTAGAGCGCGAGCTGCGCGCGCAGAAACTCGCGGTGCGGGCGGGCCAGCGTGCCGAAGTACGTCGCCTCGGCGGGAATGTCGGCGATGGTCCCCGACTGGACGAGCAGTCGCGCGCCGTGCCCGATCGTGAGATGATCCGAGATGCCTGCCTGCCCTCCGATAATCACGTCGTCCTCCACCTGCACGCTGCCCGCGATCCCCGCCTGCGCCATGATGAGGCAACGCGCGCCGATGCGCACGTTATGGGCGATGTGGACGAGATTGTCGATCTTCGTGCCCGACCCGATCACGGTGTCGTCCACGCTGCCGCGGTCGACGCACGTATTGGCGCCGATCTCGATGTCGTCCCCGATGAGGCACCGCCCCACGTGGGGAATCTTGCGGTGCGCTTCGCCGCCGGTGCCGGGGATGTAGCCGAAGCCGTCGCTCCCGAGCACCGCGCCGGCGTGCACGATCACGCGCTTGCCGAGCGCCGTGCCGGCGTACAGCGTGACACCCGCGTAGAGCTGCGTGTCGTCCCCAACCGCGACGCCGTCCCCCAGCACGCACCCCGCGCCGATGCGGACGTTGCGGCCCAGCTGCACGTCGCGGCCGAGACAGGCGTGCGGGCCGATCGCGACCGGCTCCTGCCACGTGGCGCCCTGGCCGACGACGGCGGTCGGGTGGACGCCCGCTTCCCAGACGGCCTGCGGATACAGCACGGGCAGCACCACCAGCAGCGCCGCGTAGGGATCGTCCACGATGATGCGGGTTTCCGGCCCCCCCCCCGCCCCCACCGCCGACGACTCGAGCGCGGGCGCCACCAGAACCACCGACGCGCTGGTGCGCTGAAAGTAGGGGACGTAGCGGGACGCGGCAAGAAAAGACAGATCGCCGGGACCCGCGCGCTCCAGCGGCGCGATCCCGGCGACGGTGACGCTGCCCGGTCCCACCAGCCGCCCGCCGGTGAGCGCCGCGATTTCACTCGCGGACAGCGGCCGCGTTCCCGCCGAATTCATCGGGGGGGCAGCCCGGGCCGCCGCTTACTGGGCCTGCGAGAGGCGCTGCAGCACGCGGGCCGTGATGTTGAGCGCTGGGTCAGCCGCAGCAATCAATCCTCCCGCGGCATCCGCGTCGAGAATCAACGCGTAGTTCAGCTCGGCGCGCAGGCCCTGGATGATCGAATTCACGCGGGCCTGAATCGGCGCCAGTAGCTCCTGCTCCCGCTGGCGGGCGCGATCCTGCAGCTCGTTGGTGCGCGTCTCCATGCGCTGCTGCATCGCCTGGAGGTCGCGCTGTTTCGTCTGCCGGGCGGCCGGCGACAAGGCGATCGACTGCTGGTCGAACGCCGTCACCGCCGAGTCGAGCGACTGCTGCAGCTTCTGGATCTCGGTCCGGTAGGCATCCACTTCCTTGAGATACGTGGATTCGGCGACGGCGTAGCCGGGCGTGCGCTGCAGGATTTCCCGGGAGTTGATGTAGGCGATCTTCAACGGCCCCGGCGCGGGCGACCCGGTTTGGGCGGCCGCGGCACGAGGCGACACCGCGAGCGCGGCGACGGCGGCGAGCGAAACGAGCACGAGACGCTGCATAAACCAGGAACTCCCGGGTAGGACTGTGGGTGTGGCTTAGAAGAAATTGCCGAGCTTGAAGTGCAGCTTCCAACCTGGCGCCGGCCGGCCGAGGGAGTCAACCCGGTCGAAGCCGTAGGCGTAATCGATGCCGAGCGGTCCCAGCGGGGAGATGATGGCCGCGCCGAGGCCGGCGCCCCGGAACAGCCGCGTCGGGTCGTACAGCGCGGGGCGCGCCCACACGTTCCCGGCATCGAAGAACGCCGACAGATACAGCATCTGGGACACGCGCATGCCCAGCTCGCCGGTCATCGAGAAGAACGCCTTGCCGAACGCGTTGGGATTGATTTGCGAGCCGGCGTTGGGATCGTAGCCGAAGGGCGTGATCGACCCTTCGTCATAGCCGCGCAGCGGGATGAAGAACTGCGTGCCGCCGAGGGTGAACAGCTGTTCGAAGAACGGCGAGCTGCCGAACACGAATCCTGACCGCGTCGAGAGGCCGAGCACGAACTTCACGTTGGACGTCGGCGCGCTCCCGAGCGTGCCGATCGGCGCGTAGAAGTGCCCCTCGATGTCGACGCGCTGGAAGTTGCCCGAGCCACCCAACAACCCGCCGCTCTGCGACAGCCCGGCCTGCACCATCGTGCCGGCGGTCGGGAACGGCAGGTCGATGCGCGTGTCGCGCAGCAGCGACGCGCCCACCGTCGAGCGCACGCAGTTATTGCAGCGGAAGGCGGGCGCCGTCACGTCCGTGCCGGTGAAGCTCTGCTGGTCGACGCCGTACGACACGTACAGCCGCGTATAATTGTCGCCGAACACGGGGAAGCCGAGCTGCAGGCTTGCGCCGCGGCGGCGCAGCCGGCCGAAATTGCCCACGACGTACCGCACGCGCGTGTTGTGCACGCCGACGGTGGCGGAGATGCGCGACTCGCGCACGGCGGGATCGGTGAACGACACGTCGAAGTCGTTGATGTTTTTGCCGAACTGCCACTGGAACTTGCCGCGCTTCCCCTGGCCGAACAGATTGGGCTCGTCGAGGCCGAGGAAGCCGCCCACGCCGGTCCCCTGCCCCACCGACGCGCCGAAGTTGATGTTGCCGGTGCGCTTTTCGGAGACGTGGAACACGACGTCGATGTCGCCTTGCTCGTTCGCGGGCTTCGTATCCGGGAACGGCAGCGGCTGATTGAAGAAGCCGAGGTTCGAGACGCGCTGGTAGGATGCGATCAACGCATCCTGGCGGAACACGTCGCCGGGCACCATCACGATCGCTTCGCGGATCACGCGCTCGTGGGTGACGTCGTTGCCGCGAATCTCGACGTGGTCCACGATCGCCGGCTGCCCTTCGGTGATCACCCAGCGCAGGTCGACGACCGGCTTGCCGTCGGGCGCGGTGCGGCGGATGACGTCCGGGCGGACGCCCACGTAGATGTAGCCGTTGTTGTAATAGAGCGTTTGCAGCTTGCGCGTCGCGTCCTGCCACAGCTGGTCGTCGAAGTACGAGATGTGCCGCTTCCCGCCCAGTCCCAACAGGCCGGTGCGTTGCTCCAAGGTGAACGGGTAGAAGGCCTGCAGCTCGTCGGTCGAGAAGCGCCGGTTGCCGACGATCTCGAACGTCCCGATGCGGTACGGCTCGCCCTCGCTGACGCGGATCACGAGCGTCGCCTTGCCCGACTCTTCGTGCACGATGAGGGTGTCGTCGAGCACCTGAAAGTCGACGTACCCCTGCTTGCCGTAAAACGCCGGCAGCGTTTGCCGCAGGTCTTCCGCCAGCTTGTCGTCGTTGTACTCCCCCGACCGGAACCACCAGAAGCCTTCGGGCCGGGTCTTCATCTGCGCGACGATCTGCTGGTCGGTAAAGTGGGTGTTGCCCTGGACGTCGATGCGGGCGACCGCCACGCGCCGCCCCTCGTCGATGTCGAAGATGACGCGCACCGTCGCCGAGTCCTGCTGATAGACGAACAGCGGCTTGGTGTGCGCGAGATAATAGCCTTGCGCGTGGTACAGGGAATCGATGCGGGCGGTGGCGCGCGTGACGGCGGCGAGATCGAGCGGCCGGTTTTCGGCGAGCTGCACCTTGTCGCGCACGCTGCGTTCGGACAGCCGCTGCACGCCGCGGATCGCCCACTTCACGAGCTGGGGCCGCTCCTTGACGTGAATGACGAGGACGCTCTTCCCCGCGGGGCTCTGCGCCTGCGTCAGCGCGACGTCGTCGAACTGCCCGCTCTGGTAGAGCGCCTGGATGGCGCGCTGCACGTCGCGATAGTTGATGGCGCGGCCCGGCACGAGGCCGCTGAGCTGGATGACGGCGGTCGCGCTATTGCGGCGCTGCCCCACCACCGCGATCGAATCGGGCACCGGCACCGTGGGCCCGGGACCCGCGCCCCCCGCCCCCGCGCCCCCGCCCTGGGCCATGCACAGGCCCGGGGCGAGGACGGCGAGACTCAATAAGAAGGAAAGAGAAAGCCGGCGAATCACGCCTTCGAGCCGGAGAGTGCCTTGAACGCCAGACGCTCTTTGTCGGTCGCGACGTCCACCTCGATTTCGTCGCCTTTCGCGAAATCGCCGACGAGGATCTTCTCCGACAACGGATCCTCGACGTACTTCTGGATCGCGCGCTTGAGCGGCCGCGCGCCGTAGTGCTCGTCGTAACCGTGATCGACGAGGAAGTCGGTCGCCGCCTGCGTCAACCGCAGCGTCAGCTCTTCCTCGCCCAGGCGTTTCTGGACGTCGCGCGCCAGAATGGCCACGATCAGCGCGATGTGCTCGCGGTTCAGCGCGTGGAACACGATCACGTCGTCCAGGCGGTTCAGGAACTCGGGATTGAAGACCTTGTTGACCTCTTCCTTGACCTTCTCGGACATGCGCTCGAACTCGTTCTTCGCGTCGGGCTGGCCGAAGCCAAGCGTCTTGCCCTTCACGACGTCGCGCGCGCCGACGTTCGACGTCATGATCACGACGGTGTTCTTGAAGTCGATCAGCCGGCCGTAGTTATCCGTCAGGTGACCCTCGTCGAGCACCTGCAGCAGGATGTTGAACACGTCGGGGTGCGCCTTCTCGATTTCGTCCAGCAACACCACCGAGTACGGCTTGCGCCGCACCGCCTTGGTGAGCGTACCGGAATCCTCGTAGCCCACGTATCCGGGCGGCGCGCCGATCAGCCGGCTCACGGAGAATTTCTCCATGTATTCCGACATATCGACGCGAATCAGCGCCTGGGCGTCCGCGAACAGGAAACGGGCCAGCGCGCGCGCCAATTCGGTTTTGCCGACGCCCGTCGGGCCGCTGAAGATGAAGGAGCCGATGGGCCGCTTGGGATCCTTGAGGCCGGCCCGGCTGCGCCGGATGGCCCGCGAGATCACCTGAATGGCTTCGTTCTGACCCACCACGCTCTCGTGCAGCTCATCTTCCATGCGCAGCAGACGCGCGGTCTCCGCCTCCTGGAGACGCGTGACCGGAATCCCGGTCCAGCGCGACACGATGAACGCCACGCCTTCTTCGCTGATCGTCGGCCGGCGGGTCTGCCGCTCGCGCTCCCACTCCTCCTGCTTGCGCCGGATCTCCGCCTGCAGCTCGCGCTCGGAGTCACGCAGCGAGGCCGCTTTCTCGAAGTTCTGATCGCGCACCGCGGCTTCCTTGTCGCCGTTGATGCCCTCGAGCTTGTCCTTCAGCTCGGCGACCTCCGGCGGCGGCACCTGCGCGGCCAGCCGGGCCCGGGCGCCTGCCTCGTCGATCACGTCGATCGCCTTGTCGGGCAGGAAGCGGTCCGTGATGTAGCGCTCCGACAGCTTGGCCGCCTCGACCAGCGTCTCGTCGGGGATCACGACGCGGTGATGGTCCTCGTAGCGCTTGCGCAGCCCTTTGAGGATCTCGATCGTCTCCTCGACGGTCGGCGGATCGACGATCACGGTCTGGAAGCGGCGCTCCAGCGCCCCATCCTTCTCGATGTACTTGCGGTACTCGTTCAACGTCGACGCGCCGACGCACTGCAGCTCGCCGCGCGCCAACGCCGGCTTCAGCATGTTGGACGCGTCTACCGCGCCCTCGGCCGCGCCGGCACCGACGAGCGTGTGCAGCTCGTCGATGAAGAGGATGATGTTCTTGTTCTGCGCGATCTCGTTGATCACGGCCTTGAGGCGCTCTTCGAACTGGCCGCGGTACTTGGTACCGGCGATGACGGCGGCCATGTCGAGCGACAGCACGCGGTGATCCTTGAGCGCGTCGGGGCACTGCCCGCCCGCGATCAGCTGCGCCAGGCCCTCGACGATCGCCGTCTTGCCGACGCCCGGCTCGCCGATCAGCACCGGATTGTTCTTCTTGCGCCGCGACAGGATCTCCATCACGCGCTCGATCTCCTTCTGGCGGCCGATCGTGGGATCGAGCGAGCCTTCGGCGGCGAGCTGCGTGAGATCGCGGCAGAAATGATCGAGTGCCGGCGTCTTGGATTTCTTTTCGCTCTTGGGCGGCGTCGGCTGGGCGCCGGTACCGCCGCCGGCGGGCGTGGCGGGCATCTCGCTGCCGAGCAGCCGCAGCGTCTCGGCGCGCGCCTGTTCGAGGTTCACGCCGGCGTCGGTCAGCACCTGCGCGGCGATGCCCTTCTCTTCGCGCAGCAGGCCGAGCAGCAGGTGCTCGGTACCGACGTAGGAGTGATTCAGCTCCCGCGCCTCGCTCATCGCGAGCTCCAGCACCTTCTTGGCGCGCGAGGTATACGGCAGATCGGGTCCGGCGGCCGCCGCCGCTTTCCCCTTCTTGACCGTCTCTTCGATTTTCTGCTGAATCTCTTCGAGATCGACGTTGAGATTGGTCAAGACCGCCGCGGCGACGCCCTCGCCCTCGCGGATCAAGCCGAGCAGAATGTGCTCGGTGCCGACGTACTCGTGATGCAGACGCGCCGCTTCTTCGCGCGCCATCTGCAGAACTTTCCGGACTCGATCCGTGAAATTGTAGCCGTTCATCGCGATTCCGAGCTCACCCTTTCGCCCTTCAGCTGGGTTCCGCTTCGAGCAGGCGCCGGACAAACGCAGCGCGCACCGTCGGCAGTTCGCGGTCGCCGGTAGACCGGCCATCCATCGCTGCCAGGTGCGCGGGCTGGGTGTAGATCAGCAGTTTGTTGAGCGTATATACCCCCGGTCCGGGGAGCAGATTCAGCCCAACGCCCAACCGCACACCGCTCAACAGATTCATCGTCTCTTCAAACGACAGCTGGCGCGCGTGCTTCAGCAGACCGTAGGCGCGCCATGTCTTGTCTTCCACCTCATCCGGCGCCGTCCGCAACAGGACGTCCCGTGCCTGTTCTTCGTATTCCACCACCTGGCGCACGATCTTCCCGAGGTGGTCGATCAGCTCGTCTTCTGTCTTCCCCAAGGTTGTTTGGTTGGACAACTGGAAGAAATTTCCGACGACTTCGCTGCCTTCCCCGTACAAGCCCCGAAAGGTCAATCCAACCTGCGTGAGGCCTTGCAGAACTTTGTTGATTTCCTTGGTCAAAACAAGGCCCGGCAAATGGATAAGGACGCTGGCCCGGAGCCCCGTTCCCGCATTCGTCGGACAGGACGTAAGATAGCCAAATTCCGGATGAAAGGCGAAAGGAACGAGCCGGCCGAGTTCAACGTCTACGGCTTCCACCGCCGCATACGCGTCTTCCAAATCGAATCCGGACCACATGCCGTGCAACCGTAAGTGGTCCTCTTCATTCACCATCACGCCGACCTGGTCTTGCACCAGCAGCGCCGCGCCCGGGCGGGGCCGCGATTCGCGCTCCAACCCTGCCAATTCCTTACTGACTAAATGGCGCTCATGGAGCAATTGCCGTTCGGGGCGCTCCATTTGATCGAGATGGAATGCCACGGCCGACGCCAGATGATCGGAGGACGCCGCCGCCTCGCTGACCCGCTCCAACACCGCCGTGCGGTCGCCGTCCTTCGCCCGCTGGCTGAAGGGAATCCCACGGACGTTGCGCGCCAGCCGGATTCGCGTGGACAGCACGACGGTCGACTTGGGGCCCGATGCGTCCAGCCAGCGCATGCCGCCATCGGGCAGGAGCGAGAGATCCATTACTCGAGCACCCGAATGCGGTCCCGCAGCTCGGCCGCCAGCTCGAAGTTCTCGCCTTCGACGGCCCGGCGCAGCTGCGCTTTCAACTCCAGCAGCCGGCTGCGGGGGTCCGATGCGTCGCTCCCGCCTTCCGTTTCGCCCGGCGCCACGTAGCGCTCGCCCACGTGCTGGCTGGAGCCGTGCAGGCGCCGCAGCAAATCGCGCAGATGCGCGTCGAACGACACATAGCATTGATCGCAGCCGAGCCGGCCGGAGTCACGAAAGTCGCGCAGCGTGCTGCCGCACGCCGGGCAGCGCACGCCGTCGGCCGCGGCCGGAACGAGGGCCCCCCCCGCCCCCGCCCCCCCGCCACCCTTCCCGAGCGCGGTCAAGAAGCCGCCGAGCGGGGTCTTGAGGACGGCGCCGCCGGTTTCCACGCCCTTCTGCTGCGCGCACTGTTCGCACAGATGCAGGGTCACTTTGGAGTCATGCTCCACCTGCGTCAGGTTGATAATCGCGTCGCGCTCCTTGCAGTTATCGCAGAGCATCAGGGGATCGCATCGACCGAGCTCACGGTGGTGAGCCGGCCGTCCTCCAGTAAGAGCACCCGGTCCGCCCGGCCGGCGAGCTGGCGGTTGTGCGTGACGACGACGACCGCCGTCTCGTATTCCCGCGCCAGGCGGAAGAAGATCTCGTGTAACCGCTCGGCATTGGCGTGATCCAGGTTGCCGGACGGCTCATCGGCGAGGACCACGCTCGGATCGTGCACCAGCGCGCGCGCGACCGCGCAGCGTTGCTGCTCGCCGCCGGACAGCTCGGCGGGGCGATGGCTCATCCGTCCCGCCAGACCGACCTCGGACAGCACCTCTTCGGCGCGCGAACGCGCTGTGCGCGGCGACGAGCCGCCGATCAGCAGCGGCATCATGACGTTTTCCAACGCCGAGAACTCGCGCAGCAAGTGATGAAACTGGAACACAAATCCGAGCTTGCGGTTCCGGAGCTCCGCCGCGCCGCGGGCGTCGAGATCGGCATAGCGCGAGCCGTCGAGCCAGATGTCCCCGGTCGTGGGGCTGTCCAGCGCGCCGAGCAAATGCAGCAGCGTGCTCTTGCCCGCGCCGGAAGCGCCCACGATGGCGACGAACTCGCCGCGCCGGACCTCGACATCGACGCCGCGCAGGATCTCGAGCAGCTGCCCATCGCCGCCCGCGAAGACCCGGCGAATCGCCTTGGCTACGACGAGCGCGTTCATTCGTAGCGGATGGCGCTCACCGGATCGAGCCGGGCGGCCTGGGTGCTGGGGTACAGCGGCGCCAGCGTCGCGATCACCAGGCTCGCGGCAACGACCGCCAGCGCGTCGAGGGGGTTGTTCAGGACCGGGAGATGGTCGATGAAATAGATCGAGGGGTCGATCGGGATCAGGTGCCCGCGGTTCACGCTCGCGCCGACGATCAGCCCCAGCACCGCTCCCAGCGCGGTGCCCACGAGGCCGATGAAGACGCCCTGAATAAGGAAGATGCGCCGGATGCGGCCCCGCTGCATGCCCATCGCGAGCAGGATGCCGATCTCGCGGGTCTTGTCGCGCACCACCATCGTCAGCGTCCCCACGACGTTGAACGCCGCGACGACGCAGATGAGGAACACGACCAGCCCCATCGCGAGCTTCTCGAGCTTCAAGGCGGAGAACAGCGAGCGGTTTTGCAATTGCCAGTCGAGCGCGCGATAGGGATAGCCGAGCATGCTCTCCAGCTGCTGGCCGTATTCGCTGGCGCGTTCCGGATGGGCGAGGCGCACCTCGAGCCCGGTCACCGCCCCGCCCAGCCCGGCGAAGTCCTGCGCCGCCTGGCGCCGCATCACGACATAGCTGTTGTCGTAGTCGTACATCCCCGTTTCGAACAGGCCGGTCACTTCGTAGCGCCGATATTTCGGGACGAACGCGCCGAGGCTGCGGTTGAACTGCGAGCCGGCCGGCGCGACCATCGTCACGATGTCCCCGGGATACGCCGACAGCTTGCTCGCGAGCCGGGTCCCGATCGCGATGCCGCCTTCCACGCCCGGTTGCGTCGTCCGGAACGTCAGGTCGCCCTTCGTGAAGTAGTGCGGCAGGCTCGTCACCGCGCGCGACCCGGTGTCCGACTCGACGCCGATCACCGCCACGCCCTCGGCGTAGTCGTGCCCGGCGGAGATTAGTCCCTGCGTCAGGACGAACGGTGCCGCCGCGACGACACCGGGCGTCCGTCGTACCTTGGTGATCACCTCGGGCCAATCATCGAGCCGCAGCCCTTCCCCGTAGGTGAGAATGCGCAAGTGCGGATTCACGACGAGGATTTTCTCGCGCAGGTCGTTTTGCATCCCGTTCATCACGCCGAGCACGATCACCAGCGCCATGACACCGATGGTGACGCCGCCGACGGCGATGACCGTGATCAGCGACAGCAGCCGGGATGAGCGGCGGCTGCGCAGATAGCGCATCGCCACGCGCAGATCGAGGCGCGACGGCCAATTGGTGGCGATCACGAAGACCGCCGTGGCCGCGGCTCCCAGGAGCAGCACCTGCAGCACCACGCTGAGGATCGGCATCATTCCGGCCGCAGCATCGGGAACAGAATGACGTCGCGAATGTTCGTCTGGTCGGCGAGGATCATCGTCAGGCGGTCCACGCCCATCCCCACGCCGCCGGCGGGCGGCATGCCGTATTCCAGCGCCCGCAGGAAATCCTCGTCCAGCTGCTGCGCCTCGTCATCGCCCGCGGCGCGCAGGGCGGCCTGCTGCTCGAAGCGGCGCCGCTGCTCATCGGGGTCGTTCAGCTCGCTGAACGCGTTCGCCAACTCGCGATGCTGCACGAACAGCTCCCAGCGCTCGACCTTGTTCGGGTCGCCGCGCTTCGGCTTGGCGAGCGGCGACAACGCGAGCGGATAGTCGAAGACGAACATCGGTTGCACGAGCTTGGGCTCGACGCAGGTTTTGAAGACCTCGTCGACCAGTTTCGGCCCGCTGAGCTTGTCCGCGTCCGGTGAGTTGTGCTGCTTGAGCACGGCGCGCAGCTCGGCGTCCTTCGCTTTCGTGAGATCGACACCGGCATGCTCGCGCACGAGCCCATAATAGTCTTTGCGCGCGAACGGGCGCTCGAACGAGAGCGTCGCGCCTTGGCGCTCGAGCATGCTGGTGCCGAACAGCTGCACCACGAGCCCCGCCAGCATCTCCTCGGTGAGCGCGGCCATGTCGTTGTAGTCCGCGTACGCCTGATACCACTCCGCCATCGTGAATTCCGGATTGTGAAACCGCGACAGCCCCTCGTTGCGAAAATCGTGACCGATCTCGTACACCCGCTCGAGCCCGCCGACGAGACAGCGCTTGAGGTACAGCTCGTCGGCGATGCGGAGATAGAACGTCGTGTCCAGCGCCGCGTAATGCGTCTCGAACGGTACCGCCGCGGCGCCGCCGTACAGCGGCTGCAGCACCGGCGTCTCCACTTCCAGATACCCCCGGCCATCGAGGAAGGCCCGTATTCCTTGCACTATCCGGCTGCGCAGCCGGAAGATTTCCCGCACCTCCGGATGCACGGCGAGATCGGCATACCGCTGCCGGGACCTGACCTCGGGATCGGACAGCTCGCCGTGTTTGACGCCGCTCGCGTCCTCTTTGCCGAGCGGCAGTGGCCGCAGCGCCTTGGACAGCAGCGTGAACCGCGCCACGCGCAGCGTGATTTCGCCGGTGCGGGTCTTCATCAGGCGACCCTCGACGCCGACGTGGTCGCCGAGATCGAGCAGCTCCAGCAACGCATACGTTGCGGGACCGAGCTCATCGCCCTTGAAGTAGAGCTGGATCTTTCCACTCGGGTCTTCGAGGTGGGCGAACGTCGTCTTGCCGTGCGGCCGCAGCGCGACCAGCCGGCCGGCGAGGGCATACTGCGCCGGATCGTCGTCCGTCTTGTAGGCGGCGCGCGCCTGCTGCGCCGTCGCGGTGCGCTCGAACCGGTACGCATACGGTTCGATCCCCCGCTCCACGAGCTTGGTGAGCTTCTCGCGCACTAGGCGGCCTTGTTGCCGAAGCGCTTCAGGAACGCTTCGATGAATGGATCGAGGTCGCCGTCCATCACCTTGTGCACGTCACTGACCTTCAGCTCGGTGCGGTGATCGTTCACCATGGTGTACGGCTGGAAGACGTAGGAGCGGATCTGGTTGCCCCACGCGATGTCGGTCTTCTGCTTGTCGACCTCCGCCTTCTTCGCATCGCGCTCGGCGACCGCCCGTTCGTACAGCCGCGCCTTCAACATCTTCATCGCCGTCGCCTTGTTCTTCCCCTGGCTGCGCTCCTGCTGGCAGGAGACGACGATGCCGGTCGGCAGATGCGTGATCCGCACCGCCGACGACGTCTTGTTGACGTGCTGGCCCCCCTTGCCGGACGCCCGGAACACATCGATCCGCAGATCGTCGTCCTTGATTTCGATTTCGATCTCGTCGTCGACTTCCGGATAGACGAACACCGAGGCGAACGAGGTATGCCGCCGCGACTGCGAGTCGAACGGCGAGATGCGCACCAGGCGATGCACGCCCTTCTCCGCCCGCAGCAGCCCGAACGCGTAGCGGCCGCGGATCTCGATCTCGGCCGACTTGATCCCCGCTTCTTCGCCCGGCAGGATGTCGAGCACCGCGACCGCAAACCCGTGCCGCTCGGCCCAGCGCGTGTACATGCGCACGAGCATCTCGGCCCAGTCCTGGGATTCCGTGCCACCCGCGCCGGGATGAATGGTGAGCAGCGCATCGCGCGCGTCGTCGGGACCGCGCAGCATGTTCTGCATCTCGAGCGCCTCGAGCCGTCCGGCGATCTGCTCCGCCTCCGTCTCGAGGGAACGCTGCAGCGAGAGATCGATATGGGATTCGGCTTCGAGCAGCTCGTTCAGCTCACGGCCCTCATCCACGCGCTTGCGCAGCGCGTGGTAGGGCTCGAGCCAGCCCTTCAGCGATTTGACTTCAGCGACGGTCTGGCGGGCGCGCTCGGCGTCGGCCCAGAGCGCGCCGTCCGCCATTTTCTGCTCAAGCTCCGCGAGGCGCGCGGTCTTTCCGTCGACGTCAAAGAAAGCTCCTGAGCTCGGTGAGCCGGCGATCGAAATCGGCGAAACGTTCTGAAAGGCTCATTAGAACAGCTTATGCCCCCCCGCGAGAATTTCGTTCAGAGCCTCGGTCCAGAACGGCGTGCTCTGCGCCATCTCGGCGCCGACTTGCTCCACGTACTCCTGCCAGCTCTTCTCGATCTCGTCCTTGAACAGCTGCGGCAGTGTGCCGTCGCGAATGCCCTGCTGCCGCTTCTCCGGATGATAGACCAGCATGTCGGAAATGAGCGCCCGCGCGAGCCGCCGCGCCTTCTGTTTCGGATCCTGAACCATAAATGGATTGACGGGACGCAGCGGCCCCGTGGGACGCTTGCCCGGCGTGCTCACGCCTGGACCAGGCGCAGCAGGCACAGCACGCGCAGCAGACGCAGCAGGCGCAACGGGTGCGGGCGGCGGCGGCGCGGGCCGCGGCGCAGGCGGCGGCGGCGCGACCGGCCGCGGCGTCGTCATTGCAGGCGCGGGGGCCGGAGGAGCGGTCGGACGAGGAGGAGCCGCGGGAACGGCAAACACAGGACGCGCCGGAGCGGCGGGCCGGCCGACCGGCGGAGCCACCGGCATCGCCGGCCGAGTCGCTGGCGTTGGCGGAGCCATCGCCGGCCGAGCGGGCGGAGGGGGGCCGGGGGGACCGGGCGTCGCTGCCGGAGGCTTGGGAGGTGGCGCAACGGGGGCGCCGGCGCCGTCGGCGCTGACCGCGAACACGTTGCTGCACACACTGCAGCGCGCGCGCAGGCCCCCCGCGGGGACCTTGGCCGGATCCACGCGGTACACCGTTTCGCACGACGGACAAGTGACGTTCACGCCTTATGCCTCGGTCTCTCCGCTGTCTACGTCCCCGCGATCGTGGCGGCGATCGACCACAAAAACCGACCCCGCCTGGGTCTTCGCGTAACTCTTCATCTCGGTCGCCAGCTCGCTCACCTGCGCCGGATGCAGGAAGCGCCGGTGCTGATTCGTCACGACACCGATCGACAGCGTCATCAGCGGCACGCGATGCAGCTGGCCACGGCGGTCCTTGCCGAAGTAATAGCCGGCCCGCCGGTCCTGCTCGTTGTACTGATACGGCACCAGCGTATCGAACACGTCCAATATCTCGCTACACACCGGGCTGATGCTCTCGATCGGCAACACGAAAATGAAATCATCGCCGCCGATGTGTCCCACGAACCCCTGCTTGCCGATCATGCCCCGCACCACGTCGTGCAGGATGCGCGAGAGCAGATAGATCACGCGATCGCCGTCGTTATAGCTGTAGCGATCGTTGTACTCCTTGAAGTGATCGAGGTCGGCGTAGCAGACGGCAAAGAATTCGCCGAGCTCCATGCGCCGCTTGATCTCCCGTTCGATCTCCGTCGTCCCCGGGAGGAGCGTCGACGGATTCACCGCGACGTCGCGCAATGCCCGCGTCACGAGGGCGTCGAGCCGGCCCGCCTGCTCGCCCGGCTCGAACAGCGGCGTGATCACCTCGTCGGCACCGGCCGCGAACCAGCGGCGGACCGCGTCGGTCGCGTGGCGATTGGTGACCACGGCGAGCGGTACGATCGCGGTGTAGGCATCGCCCTTGAGGCAGGCGCACAGCTCGATGCCTTCGTCCCCGGCGCTGTCCCCGTCCACGACCACCAGCGTCGGCAAGGAGCGTAACACGCGCTCCTGCACCAGCGCGGCCTGCGGGAGGGTGGTGACGGGTAGCCCCTTCCCGTTGACCCATGCGGTCACGAAGTCAGGTACGGAACGTCCAGCCGGCGAGAAGAAGAGAATGGCTTGGCGCGACCGCACCTTACTCCTCTCGTAAGGGTAGAAACCGCCTAAACTTAGGCCTCGTCGCCTGCGGTGTCAAATTAAGTCGTGTAGGGCTCCCGCAACCGCACCGGAGGCGTGCGCGCCCGCACGCGGATGTTGAGCAGCTCGACGAACACGGAAAACCCCATCGCGAAATAGATGTAGCCCTTGGCGATGTGCTGGCCGAGGCCGTCGGCGATCAGCGACACGCCGATCATCAGCAGGAAACTCAACGCCAGCATTCTCACGGTCGGATGACGGTGCACGAACTCGCTGATCGGCGTCGCGGCGAACATCATCACGCCGACGGCGAGGATGACCGCGGCGATCATGACCGCCAGGTGTCGCGCCATCCCCACCGCGGTGATGACGGAGTCGAGCGAAAAGACGATGTCGAGCAGCATGATCTGACCGACGACCGACGCGAACGACGCGCGCACGGCGGTGCCGGCGCGGCCGGCGTCGCCTTCGAGGCCCTCGTGGATCTCGCGCGTGCTTTTGGCGAGCAGGAACAGTCCGCCCGCGATCAGAATGAGATCTCGACCGGCGAACGGGCGGCCGAGCACGGAAAACAGCGGCGCCGTCAGCCGAATGATCCACGCGAGCGCGGCGAGTAGCGCGATGCGCGTGAGCATCGCGCCGCTGAGACCGGCGCGGCGGGCGCGCGCCTGCTGCGCGACCGGCAGTTTGCCCGCCAGGATGGAGATGAAGATGATGTTGTCGATGCCGAGCACGATCTCGAGCACCGTCAACGTGACGAGCCCGAGCCAGGCTTCGGGACTTGTGATCCAGCTCATGAGTATGGTCGCGGAGAAGGGTTAGAACGCGACGGCAAACCGGATTTGGCGGACGTTGCCCGGGCCGAGCTGCAGGTGCAGCTCCGCCGGCCGGCCCGCGGCGGCCGACAGGCGGGCGGAAATCATCGCGTCCACGGCGCTCACGACGTGGTTGGCCAGCAGCAGCCCGATCTGATTCTGCGCGCGGCGAAACGCGTTGTCGCTGCGCTGGATGAAATCGCGGAACACCTCGTGTTCGAGCGAATGATCGCGCCAGCTCCACTGAAAATTGGGGCCCACCGCGCGCGCCTGGTAGAACTGCAGCGCCTTCCAGTATTGCGGCGAGGTCGGATCGGGCGGGACGGCGGGATCCTCCCAGAACGTGCGCCGCGCGAGCAACCAGACGGAGCCGTTGTAGGTGCGCGGGTCGCTTTCGGGCACGAACGCGGCACCGGGATCGGCGTCGTAGTTGCCGCTTTCGGCGAAGCGCTCCATCTGCTCGTAGTACTCGAAGATGGTGTCGCGCCGCGTGGGTCCGAATTGCCGCCGCGCCACTTCGAAGGCGAGGTTCTGAAACCGCCGCTGCTCACTCATCGCTTCGTGGTCGAGCTGCAGGTAGCGAGAGACGAGGTAGACCTCCGCCGCCAGATACACGGCCCCACGATCCTGGTGGGCGAGCAGTTGGCCCGTGCCGGGGAGGAGCAGCGAGGCTAACGGCTGGACGAGCACGCTGGCCGGGGGAACAATCGTATCGGCCTGCTGCGCCACGGCCGGTGACCCCACCCCCACCGCCACAGCGAACAGTCCCGCGGCGAACGCCGCCACGGCCTTCATTAGAACGTGACCCGGAACGAGAAGAACGTCGGGCTTGCGGCCTGCAAGTCGGAGTTCGTGAGAAACACACGCGCGAGATCCACGCCAAGTGAACCGCTCTCGACGCCCAGGCCCAGACTCGGCCCGCTCAATCCATCCCGGACGAAGGCGTACCCCGCGCGCACGCGCACGAGGCGCTGATATCCGATGTCGAGGCCGAGGCGCGTCTCGGACTGCCCCACCTGTCCCCAAGGGCTGTCCACGTCGGCCGCGAGTTTGACGTCGAATGCCTGGTCGAGTGCGCCCCCCGTGGGAGGGCGCAATCGGACCTCATACAGTGCGCCGATGGCGAGCCGGGTGGGCAACGGATCGGCTTGCGCCTGGTTCTGGACCTGCAGCCGAAATCCAACGTTGCGGACCACCACCCCCACGCGCAGCGGCCCGCCGGCGTCGATCCGGAATTGACCGCCGAGGTCGAGCGCATGCGTCGTGCCCTGCCCCGCCGGGACGCCGCGGCAGTCGCCGCTGCAGTCCACGCGGAACTGCACCAGCTTGTAGCTCAAGCCGAACACGACGGAGCCGCTGAGGGCGGTGGCGTAGGACGCGAGCAATTCGATGTTGCGGGCGGAGATGCGACCGATCGTCCCGGTCGCATCGGTGTGCTCCTCGTCGCCGTAATCCACCAGGTAGACGGCGCCCCCGAGCACACCGATCCCGCGCGAGGGAAAATAGGCGCTCACCACACTCGTTGGGCCGGCGACGAGTGTGGCGCTGTGCAGGGTGAATTCGTTGCTCCCGATCGTGGCGAGGCCGGCGGGATTCCAGAACGCCGCTTCGCCCCGTCCCGCCGCGGCGGTCGCCGTCTGGCCCATCCCCACCGCCTGCGCCCCAACCGGAAACACGAGGAATAACGCGCCGTCGTTGAGGGGAAGATCCTGGCTGGAAAGTTGGAACGTTGGAATGATGGAAAGTGCGATCGCAGCCAGAATGGAGGATCGAAACCCCATTCCAACCTTCCAACATTCCGTCATTCCGTCAAAAAGGCTTCGCCTCATCGATGAGCATGATGGGGATGTCATCTTCGACGGCGTAGATCAGCCGGCAGGCATGGCAGGCGAGCGCCTCCGGGTTGGTCCGGTACTCGAGCGCCCCTTTGCACTTGGGGCAGACGAGGATTTCGAGCAGGTCGGGGGCGAGACTCATGACGTGGCGTACCCCAGCCGCTTCAACGCCGGTTCGTCCCGGCGCCACTTGGGCAGCACCTTCACATGCAGGTCGAGAAACACGCGTTGGCCGAGCAGCGCTTCGATCTTCGCGCGCGCCGCGGCGCCGAGGGCTTTGATGGTCCGGCCGCCCTCGCCGATGACGATGCCTTTCTGGCTGTCGCGCTCGACGTACAACACGGCCCGAATATATACCGGCTCGGCGCCCTCTCGAAACTCATCGATCTCACACGCGACGCTGTAGGGCAGCTCCTCATGCAGCTGCTCGAAGGCCGCTTCGCGGATGAACTCCGCCGCGAAGAACCGCATCGGTTGAGTGGCAAGCTCAGCGGGGTCGTAATGGAACGGGCTCTCCGGCAAGCGACTGGCGATCTCGGCCAGGAATGCGTCGATGCCCTCCCCGGTGGTGGCGGACGTGAAGACTTCCGTCGGCCGGACGGCCGGACGGGCTGACGGCCGCACCAAATCCGACTTGGTGTACACGGTGACGACGGGTGCGCGGGGAGTGCGCTCGAGGCCCGCGACGCGCGCCAGCGGCGGCGCAGGATACTCGCTGAGCGGTTGCAGGTAGGCGATGACTTCGGCGTCCTCGATCGCGCGCAACGCCGCGGCGCGCATTACTTCATGGAGCCGGTACTCCGGCTCGAGCAGGCCCGGAGAGTCGGTGAAGATGTACTGCGTGTCGTCCCTGGTGAGGAGCCCGACGACGGGCAGCCGGGTCGACTGCGGTTTGGGGGAGACGATCGCGAGGTGTTCGCCGACGAGCGCGTTGAGCAGCGTCGACTTCCCGACGTTGGGCCGGCCGGCGAGGACGATGGTGCCGCAGCGCGTCATTGCAGGAAGGTAATCCCTCCCGTGAGCCAGGGCACGACAGCCTGGCGGCGGCCACGTCAGCAGGTACATTCAGCCGCTCGGAGCAACGGTGTACGGGCAGCCGCGAAGGGAGACTTCCAATGAAACCCCTGCTTGCCTCATTGGTCCTGCTGCTTGCCTGCGGCACGCAGACCGAACCGCTGGCACTCACGTTCCGAGTCGACCGGTTCGACAACGGCGAGTGGTCGGATCCGATCAATCTCGGCCCGGTGGTGAATTCGAGCTCGTTGGACGCAAATGCCGCGCTGTCTCCCGACGGGCACACACTCTATTTCGTCTCCAATCGACCCGGCGGTTTGGGTAACAACGACATCTGGGCCTCCCATCGCTCGTGTCTGACGTGCCCCTGGGAGACCCCCTACAACTTGGGCGCACCGATCAACAGCGCGGCGGGAGAGGGGGCGCCGTCGCTGTCAGAGAATGGCGAGCTCTTCTTTTTCTTTACCACGCGAGCGGATGGTTTCGGAAGCGCCGACACGTATGTGTCGCATCGCATCAGCAGTGGGCCAGACGGAGACGTATGGGGCGAGCCGGTGAACCTCGGGCCGGACGCCAATAGCGCGTCGACCGAGAATGGCTCGTACTACACGCGCGAAGGTCCGGATGCCGTCGTGTATTTCAACCGACTCGTCGCGGGCAGCACGCAGATCTACAAGGTCGTGGTGTCGAACGATGGCGTTCCGCTTGGACCCGCCGTCGCGGTCGACGAGCTCAACGATCCAGCCGCTGCGGACCAAAAAGTCGCCATTCGGAGCGATGGGCACGAACTGTTCATGTCAACGACGCGCGCCGGAGGCTTCGGGAATCTCGACATCTGGCGGTCCACTCGTTCGACCGCGTTGGACCCGTGGTCCACCCCGACTCATGTTGGCGCGCCAATCAACACGCCGGACGTCGACTCCCAGCCGAATCTCTCCCGCGATGGGCGGACACTGCTTTTCACGTCGACCCGAGCGGGCGGCTCCGGTGGCAATGACCTGTGGATGTCGACGCGCGCGCCCGATGGCAACTAGGACGCGATGCGGAACCACACCCAAAGAGGTGGTATTATAGAGGAACCAGTCATGACCTTGCTCTCCGTACTCGCGTTCTCCCTCGCGGCGGCTCACACGCAAGCGCCGCAGCCTCCCCCTCCCCCACCTCTCGCCGTCACGCGTCTCGGGTCGAAGGACGCGTACGGCGCGGGCATCGTGGCGGTTCAGGACGATGCGATTCTGGTCGAGCTGTCGCGGGCGGCGCGGGTCATCCTGGTGCGCGTCGACGAGGACGGCAGCATTCAACCGGTCTTCCCGACGCCTGGGGATACGAGCAATGCGCTGCCGGCGGGGCGGCACATCGTAGGGATCGTGGGACTGCAGCCGAATTGGAGCGGACCCGTGCCGGCGGCGCCGTCATACGAGCCGGTCGTGCGCAGCGCCGATGCGCTGGCGCGCCAGGGGCGAACGGCGCGACCCTCGGCGACAGGGGACGACGATCCGCTCGCTCCGCGGGCGGCCGTCGCCCACTGGCTGCTCGTCGTGTCCGACGTGCCGACGAGTGCCGAGGACGTCGAGGCGCTGCTCGGCTCGATGCCGCGAGATTTTTCGAGCATGAAGGCCGAGCTCGAAGCGGTGGCGCAAGCGTTGACGAAGCGGCGCACGCACCTCTGGTCCGCATTTTACGCACCGGTGCGAAAGCCGTAGACCCCCCGGTGCGGCTTTTTCCGGGCAAAGAGAAACCCGCTCACGTGAACGTGAGCGGGTTTCGTGTGAGACGCTGGCGGCGGCCTACTCTCCCACGACCTCGCGATCGCAGTACCATCGGCGCTGACAGGCTTAACGACCGTGTTCGGGATGGGAACGGGTGTGGCCCTGTCGCGCTAGTCGCCAGCAAATCTGAGTCGTCGGTCATCGGTAATCGGTAATCGGTTTTCAGATGACTGATGACCGATGACTGACGACGACTTCAAAGACGAGTGCGTGATTTCATGATGTCTGGGATCTCATCGAGCGTAAACAGCGGAGAGATCAAGCCTCACGGGCAATTAGTACGGCTCGGCTGAAGCGCTCGCGCGCCTTACACCTGCCGCCTATCAACCTGGTAGTCTCCCAGGGCCCTTCAGGAGCCTTGCGGCTCGGGAGTGTTCATCTTGGGGAGGGTTTCCCACTTAGATGCATTCAGCGGTTATCCCCGCGCGACATCGCTATCCGGCGTTGCCCTTGGCAGGACAGCCGGGACACGAGAGGTCGCTTCGTCCGGGTCCTCTCGTACTACGGACGACATCCCTCAAC